>ENA-OUQW01001020-OUQW01001020.1-human-gut-metagenome-genome-assembly--contig:-NODE-1020-length-32195-cov-6.970162_pt1 | contig 32195 bp, 31 predicted proteins | sample MGYA00248464_ERZ548849 | MGnify/ENA primary metagenome ERZ548849 (study PRJEB26491, sample SAMN04978193) | human gut metagenome | host: Homo sapiens | study: EMG produced TPA metagenomics assembly of... | reverse complement strand
GAGCCTCCGGCTCTCCGCTGTCGGAATTTTAACAACTGAGTTTTTGCATTGATCCATTTTAACTAAAGGAGTGAATATTAAAATTACTGAGGAATAATGTATCCCGAATATTCCATATAGGCCATTAAAATATCAATGCACATTTGGCACCAATCTCCAAAATCTATCATAAGATTTATCAATAGCCCAGATATAATATTCCCATTTTGGACATCCCATATTAAAACATTGTATAACCTCTCTTTAAAGTGTCGTAAGCTCTGATAAACTGTTTGTCGACTTTTGTAATATTTATTCATATGGAAGAATAGTCGATTCGGAATTGGCAGGTTGGTTTTGACCTATTACCCCCGAAAAGACATTCTTCCATGCGGTGCTTCGCGGTGCGAAGATAGCGACGATAAGCGAAACTGTTATTTTATCTTTTGCGTCATGTTACGACAGATGTCGAAATGTCGTAAAAATGCTGTTGACGACTGCAATACTGTCAAAGTATGCCCGAATTGCATTTAGTAGTCAGCGTATTAAATGATACTCAAATAATCTTTGCATTTGTCGCCTTGCGCTCAAATATATTGTTAACTTTGATGTCGGGACGAATCCAGACAGTCCGCGACAATTTTGAAAAATCAGAAGAGCACTTCGACCGACAGACTACGATGTTGTTTACTTTTATTCTTTTCCAGTATTATATAATGTAGATAAAAAATTCAATCTTTCTTTCTAACAGATGAAACGCTTTCCATTCTTACTAATCAGTCTTATACTGCTGTGTAATTTAGGGTGCAACAATTCAAAATCCGATACGACGGATGATACTGAAATGGAGGATTCTATTATGGGAGATTCTCTTATCAATGACGACAATACCGGGAGTCTTGAATTTTGGACAGCAGATACCATTATAAAGATTAATCCACGTTTAGTTCGTCTAATGGACTCTTTATATCAATACACGCGACATGAATTGCCCTTAAATGACGTCAGAAACAATCGCAAATGGATGCAAGGGTTTAGGAACCAATTATGTAACTATTACAGAGAAACACGGCGTCCCGACAGTATTTCTGATTTTGCTATGGCTGACAGCATAATTGCGGAAGCATACTCTTTGTGGAATTTTGACAAAGATGAGTCAACGATGGGAATGATTATAAGTAACGATATTGAGAGGACCAGATTGATATTTGAACAATTTAACGAATATGAAAAACTAAACAGTATTTGTGAAAGCGAAGAACAAAGAGAAATCCTTTTGTCTGAATTTACAGAATGGCTGGAGGTAGAGAACTTATTCTATAAAATATTTGCAAATTGTGTTGACTTATATTTTTGGGGAGGCTCAATAAGTGGTATCATCAAGACAAGTGCCGCATTGAGAATTTTGAATGTACATATAGACCTTTATAAAAATGAATACGCAATTATTAGTAATAGTGTGAATCAATGTGAGGACAACGGCACTTTCCTCCGCCCGGCACAGAATCTTTTGATTAGTTGCTGTAAGCAAGCTCTTGATGAATGGTATAACCCTGTAAACGCAAATTCCCTCAGATACTGTCAACTCTACACAGAAACCAAATCATTGCTTAATGAATTGGATATGCATGTTGACGCCTGGTGTAAATCTCGGCAGGTGTGGGGAAATGCAGTGTGTACGGATTGGTTAAGACCGGAATATGCGCGTCATACTTCTGAAGTCCTTATTAAATTGGCTAATATCATAAGTTCTGTTCAATGATACATCAAAAAATTGGAAAAACAAATATAATAAGGAACCATGTACTTGTTTATAAATAGACAACTGTTGATAAAAAAAATAGTCATTCGAAAATGAAAATTATTTTTCTTGACATTGATGGAGTCCTTAATACTGATAAATGGGAGGCATATATGCTTTCTCAAAGACTTCCGTTAGAAGATGAGTTCGGGATTTTATTTGACAAAGAAGCGATTGATAATCTTGCTAAAATTATAGCTGTTACAAAAGCTGAAATTGTAATTCATTCTACCTGGAAATTAGGTAAATCCATAGATTGGTTACAGTTACTTTGGAAGAAGAGGTCGCTTCCGGGAAACATATTAGGAATTACTCCCGATGTCCCGCCATTCTATAATAAAATGGACGAAATTGCAGCATGGCTGGCAGAGAACCCTGACATCAGTAATTATGTAATCTTGGATGATGAAGATGAGTTTTCATCTCATCAACACCAACACCTGATAAGAATAGATTCAGTAATCGGCATCACAGAGGAGAATGTTAATGAGACTGTTGAAATATTATTAAAAGAAATGCCCTAAATGCGGATATAAGTTTGACAATAACCCATATAATAGATTTAACTAACATGAAAAATTTTGCTTTATACCATCAAATTAAAAGACTTCAATGCCTTGTCCAGCCAACACTTTTCATTTTAATGGCATTATTTATTTTGGGAACGATAGAAGAGCCTAAGAATCACTTTGATGCAATTATTGCTGTTATAGCTATATTGATAGGATATTACTGTTTACTACAAGGAGTAGAAAATTGGGATGATTGGTTGGAGATTTTAATGACAACAACCTATTGCTTCGTTATAACTCTTGTCTTATATTCAATAGGAATGTATTTTACACAACAAACCACCATAGATGAGCAAATAAACCATTGGATACTTACACATATAGGCAAATATTTTTTAGAATGTTATCTTCTCCCAACATGGATAATTCTGTTTTTTATGACACTTCCCAAAATAATGCCAGCGATTAGTCCTTTCGACACTATATGTGAAACGAATTGGTATCTTGAAAATGATGCACCAAATTCAGAAAAAGGTGAATCATGGGTGTTTTATTGGAATGGCAAATTAATAATCACGTCACCATTAAAAGAGGGCAAAGGAAATTCTCATGTTTACTCTTGGAAATATAATCCGCAAATGAAGTCTATAATACTTTTGTCAGAAGAAAGGACGCAAGTGTTCTTTAATTTCAAAGTGCAGAATTTTTCTAATTATCAATCATTATCATTTACAACCAATCAGCCAAATTCTCTTTATCAATTCTCCTCTCATCAAGCAATTTAAGAAATAACAGATGGATATTGGATTGAATAAATCAACTCAAAACATTCTAATCAAGTCTGCAATTACTGTTGGGCTAACATTTGGCTCAATGATTGCAACGATTATGGGCTATCTATTTTTGGGTGGCTTCGTTGGTCTAATACTGTACCCCTCAACGCATGAACACGAATATGCTTGTGCTTGTGATGAGCCGCCAATTATGACGGAATCGGAAGCTACAATAGTAGGAGTTATATTTATGATTGGGTTAATGATAGGATTGTTCTTCATATTACGCCAACTGAAATTTTCAAAATTGGAACGGATTATAGCTTTGGCAATACTTCTGTTTGCCAATCTCTATGTTTGCAGCGGAGTTAAAGGAATCCTAACTACACAAGTCTCTGGCTAATGGTACCTTTTCTGAAAATTTTTCCCCTTTATAGGGAGGATCTGAAAAATGTACCAATTATAAACTATCAACTTTATATTAACGTATAAACTCCAAACATAACTCTGACAGATGAAAAACTAATTCTATGAGCAAGATTCTAATAATAGGGGTTGGTGGAGCTGGTGCAAACACAGTTAAACGCATGAAAGAAGTAGGAATACCCAACGCAAATTTCATAACATTTGGAGGATACAGCGTGCAACAACCGGGTATCACCCATTATGATTTAATTGAAATGAATAGCTATGCTCCCTTCATCAATTCACTTACTGCTAAAGTATCGGAAAGATTGGCTGAAAATGTCAAGGATAAAATAGGAGAAATAATAGAAGAACATCTGAAACAGGAATGAAGAAAAGGACATTTTTCAAGGATTTTCGTTTTTATCGGGTAGATTAAAATTGCTAACTTTACATACAGAGAACATTAACCGCATTATTAACTCCGAAAACAAGAGGGTGTTTTCTCAAATGTTTTAACCGAGTTTGGCGAGTTTGTCATAACAGCTAACTGCAAGAGTAAATAGGGTCTTACAGCTCAGTTGGTTGCATCGGAAAGATGAGCGAAGCGAATCTTTTAGATGCCGTAGAGATCACCTGACTCATAGTCAGGGAGTCCTAGGTTCAAGCCCTAGTGGGACCACAAAAAAGAAGAGGCTGTCTAACAACCAAAGTTAGGCAGTCTCTCTTTTATACACAACATCTGAAGATTTAGGCTGCCTTTGCCACTACTGATATAAGATTTGGGAAAAAATTAAAAAGAGTGTTCGTATAAAGCTGTTTCGCCGTTCCTGCCGATAAAAATTTGTCAAAAAATGAGGATTTTGCCCATGCCTGGGCAAGTTTCCTCAGATTATGGGCAAGCGCTTTCAGACCGAAGTCGATTTTCGCTCCGGTAAGTCCCTTGAGCCTGAGTCGTCTGAACCCGCCGCATTCCTTTATCTGGCCGAACACTGCTTCCGGTTCGATCGGGCGTTTGCTCCTATGCTTCAGTCCCTGTTCGCTTGTAAGAAGCTCTCTTGCCCTGGCTTTATAATCGTCAAGCGTGTGGTTCACTTCTATCTGCCGGTCGCGTTTGGATTTATGACATTGTCCTCTTAACGGGCAGCCTTCGCACCTGCTGGCTCTGTAAACGCTGACCGTCTGTTGGTAACCACTTGCAGTATAGCGCTTTTCCTGACGGATAAATTTCATTTTCTGTCCCATCGGGCAGACATAGAAGTCATCATCGGGATTGTAGAAAAGGTTTGACACTCTGAAAGGATTGTTGCGGTAGACACGCCGTTGCTCGACATGGAACATGTTGTATTTGACATACGGGATCATGCCGTTGCTGAACATGTACTCGTAATTCTCCTCCGAGCCGTAACCGCTGTCGGCAACGATTTCCTCACTTTGCATACCGTATCGGGTTTTGAACGATTCCAGGTAGCTGATCATCGTGAGGGTATCGGTAGGACGCTGATAGATACCGAAGTTGGTTATGAACTGGTTCTCAGTGGATATCTGCACATTATATCCGGGTTTAAGCTGACCGTTGAGCATGGCGTCCTCTTTCATGCGCATGAACGTGGCGTCGGGGTCGGTCTTGGAGTATGAGTTGCGGGAACCCATGGTTTCGAGCTGCTCCTTATATCGGTTCATCCTCGGCACAGCATCTGTTTCTATCTGTTTCAGGGCCTTGCGTTCTTCCTTGCTCAGGTTATCCGCATCAACCTTTTCCCTGATGCGTTCGACCCTTTCGGCAACTTCCTCGGCTGTAAGTTCCTCGGCTGCGGGATTCTCCTGATTCTCAATAGCGTGACTCTGTTCTATCTGTCTGAGCAACGCCTCGGTTTTCGTCTTGAGTCGGGCATCGTATTTCTCAACCGAACCGCGCCACACGAACGTGTACTTGTTGGCAACCGATTCTATCTTGGTCCCGTCTATATACTGTACTTTCAACGACACAAAGCCTTCTTCATGGAGCAGCCTGACCACTTGGGTAAACACTGCGTCAAAGCCCTCCTTCAGCCGTTTGTCGCGATAATAATTGATAGTGCGGAAATCGGGACGCTTCATGCCTGCAAGCCACATGAAATAGATATCCCTTTTGAGTAGCTCCTCGATGCGCCGAGAGGAGTATACATTGCTCAGATATGCGAAGACCAGCACCTTGAGCATCATCTTGGGATTAAAGGCACTGTTGCCTCCGCCCCGGTAGGTCGAGAGGATATCGCTGATGTCAAGACGGTCTATGACCGCATCGACAACCCTTACCATGTGGTTTTCGGGAACGAGTTCTTCCAGCGACGGTGGAAGAAGCAGATTTTGTTTCCTATTGTCAGATTTTATCGCTAACTTTGCCATGTTATATTATGATTAACAGTGATTTGGCTGCAACCCAAATTTACAAAATATTCATGACATAACAAAGGCTTTCGCGCTGAATTTCAGCTTGAAAGCCTTATTTTTAGCCAGTTTAGACTATAAAAAGAGACTGTCCAAACTTGTTAGACAGCCTCTTCTTTTTTATACTTAGCTTTCTATTTTATACTTAGCTTTCCACTTAATGGGGGGGATTATGCGCGGGGAGTGGTGGGGGTTGCGGTGTTGTCGGGATGCGAGGGGCGATTGTGGGGGCGGTTGCCGTTTTGGGCTGTTGTCTTGCGGGAATTTTTGTAACCGGCATTGCGGGCCATGCCTTTTTTGTCGTGCTTTTTACCCTGCTTCATTGCTTTGTCGTGGCCTGCACGGTGAGAGCCGGAGTTGATGTAGCTGTTTTCAAGGAATACCACGTACTGCTCGGGGCCGATGATGGCTTTTACCTCTTCGAGATAGGATTTTTTGGCGGCTTTACGCTGCTGGGTGCGTGCGGAGTCGTTGCGCTGTTTCTCCTCTTTGGCGGCCTTGACGCGCTCTTTGCCGGCTTCGCGACGCTGTTTGTCGAGTTCCTGCAGACGGGTTTTCTGCGCGTCGGTGAGGTTGAGTCCGTCAAACGGATTTACTTTGTTGCGGCGTCCCTGACGGTCACCTTTCTTTCCTTTTACATTTTCCTGCGAGGGAGTGTTGTCGGCGGTGGTTGTCTGTGCGTTTCCGTTGAATGCGACCAATGAAATAGCTACTAATGCCAAACCTAAAATTTTCTTTTTCATCTTGTCTGATTGTTATTGTTATTATTCTGTTATTTTGTTTCGTTTGTCTCTTTGACTTCAATAACACTCAGTCGTTTAACGACATACGCGGTTTTAACCTCGATTTAACCCTTTTGGGCAGGAATGCATAAATAAACCTAAAACTGCCGCGGCATGATTAAACCTTCCGCGATTTTATCCGACAGGGCGCTATCCGAATGCTGTCGGCGCCGGTGAAAAGTGTCGGTCTGATAAAACCGCGGCCGCTACGTTTTGGACTGAGTGTGGGCAGGTCGTCGGTAGCAGCCGCAGTTCGGTTGGAAGGTATTTTAATATATACTTATTTAAGTATTTTTACGTCGGCCGGACGCGTCGTCATTAACGGCGGGGACGGTTGCCGCGCTGTCCTTTTTCCTGGTTGGAGAGCGGTTTGGCGTCTTCGGTCAGACGGAGTTCGGTGCCGTTGGAGAGTTCGATCTCGTAGCCTCCGCGTTTGCGTGATATTTCGACGATAGTCTGTCCGGCATAGTTCGTTTTCACATGTGCAGCTATGGCGGAGGGTATTATGCCGGCGGGTACCGATTTGCCACGGGCGGCCTTCACCTCTTTCCAGGTGCCGTCCTCGCGGAAATCGATTTCGGCTCCGCTCGTGAGGTCTACCTCATACTCCATGCCGCGACGCCCCTGCTCTTTCTCGGCTTTTCTTACGTTATCGCCGGGGAAATAACGGGTTATGAACTCGCTCGCACCCTTGGGAAGCTGCTCCCGGCTGACGGGGGTACCGGCATAGGCACCTGAAAACGATGCCGCAACGGCCATGACGGCCATAATGATAAATTTCTTCATTTCTGTATCGGTTTAATTGTATTGTATATATTGTTGAACGATTCGTTGTATTTGCGTCCTACGGGGACGGAGGCCTTGCGCCCGGCTATGTATATGCGCCGGTTGGAGAAACGGTCGATGGCCTCGAGCGCCACGATATATGAGCGGTGTACGCGCATGAACCGTCCGGCAGGAAGCATAGCTTCCATCTCCTTCATGGTTATCTGCGATATGATGGTCGGGTTGTTGCGGCGGAACACCTTGACATAGTTGTCCATTGCTTCGATGTATTCGATGTCGGATATGTTGACGATCACATTCTTATATTCCGATCTGAGCGTGATTGTATCGGATTGCGGCGCCTGTGTTACCGACATCCCCGACATTCCGTCAAGCCACACCCGGGCTTTCCTGACAGCCCTCTCGAAGCGGGGATAAAACACCGGTTTATGCAGGAAATCGACGGCATCGACCTCAAATCCGTCGAGAGCATACAGGGCATAGGCCGAGGTAAATATCAGGCAACATCCCGGCGGCAGCTGACGCGCCATCTCGATGCCGTTATGGGAATCCATCTCTATATCGAGGAACACGATGTCGGGATGGCGTTCGCGAATATATTCCATTCCGGCGACAGGCGAGGTGAAGCATTCAAGCTCGAGGTCGACCATACGGCTGCAATATTCCTTTATGACACTCAGCGCTACCGGTTCGTCATCTATAGCCACACACTTTATCATAAGCAACTTTTTAAATTATTCTACATTAACCGTTCTCATTATTTCGCCTGAAATCAATCATCAGTCTGACCGTGAAAGTCGTTCCGTCATTCCCGATGTCGAGTGAATGGCAGTCGGGATAGAGCAGCCGCAGACGACGGCAGCAGTTGGCGATACCCATGTGCTCTCCTATGCGTCTTACGGGGAATATACGGTTGGAGGTCGACAGCTGCAGCCGGCCATTCTCTTTGACGAGCGTTATTACGATATTGCTTCGCTCCACCGACGACACCCCGTGCTTGAAACAGTTTTCCACAAACGTGATGAGCAGCATCGGCGGTATCATGAGGCCATCGTCGTCGGTCGTGATGTCGAGCGATACCGACGTCATGTCGTTGAGACGAAGCGACTGCAGCGCCACATACTGGCGTATATAGTCGATTTCCTCCGACAGCGGTATCATGTCGCGCTGCGACGACTGGTGCACGTAGCGCATCATGGTGATGAACCGTTCGAGCGACGCCAGCGCATTCTCGTTGTGGGTCAGGAACAATCCGTAGAGCGAATTGAGCGTATTGAACATGAAGTGCGGTTTAATCTGCGCCTTGTAGAGCGCAATCTCAGCCTTGTCGCGCTCCACCTCCACCTCCTTGCGGCGCATGCGCTGCATGTTGACCTGCGTGAGAAGCCCGACGGCGAAACTGAATGTCTCCACTATCATGAACAGCGACCACACCGCCTGCTGATACTGCTGCACCTTCGCCAGCAACCGTGTGATACCGGCGTCGTGGACATTGGGCTTGGGGGTATACAGATTGACATTCAACAGACAGAATGTCAGCACGAAGGACACGGCAACAAGAGCCACCCCCAGATATTTACGCTTTCCTTTCCCGAGCAGCGACGGCACCGTCCATAAACCATTTTCAGGAACGGACAGGGAGACATTGACGCCATAAAAAATTTTTGTAACTTTGCCCCTATCCCCGGGCTACGTTGCCTTCGGGCTACGCCCTCAGTCAACTCCGCCCGGGGATAGGACCCGGTCAGTCAACCTTATCCAGAGATAGAGTAAACCAATATCAGTAAACATACCAAACCGAGTCGACCATTTTCAGGAACGGACAATTTGCGATAAAATTATAGCGATTTAGGGAATTTTTATGGATTTTTTGTATATTTGCTTTCGGATATAAATCCATATTTATACTTACAAAGTACAATTATTTATCATCACTCCAATTATTATCAACACTCCATGAAAAAAGCGATTTTAGGAGCAGCATTGCTTGCCTCCCTGTCGGTTGCGGCTCAGCAGCCAAAAATCTACATCGCCTTCCAATGGCACATGCACCAGCCTATCTACACGCCAGGTGAGACTGTAATGGAAACCCATCAGGGCGGGTCATTAAGCTATGACCTCCTCGATGTATTCACTTCGCGTACGGGGGCTTACACCAACTGGCCCGCACAGGCTGTCGACAAACTGATTGCCGCCAATCTGCCCGGCGGCGCACAGGTGTCATTCTCCGGCTCTCTGGTCGAGAACCTCAACGTAATCGAAAAATCGACCTCCCACTTCCAGAACTGGAAAAAGAACTGGACCGACTACATCGGCAAGAAAACCGACAAAGGCAATCCACGCATCGACATGGTGGCCTTCGGATATTACCACCCGCTGATGGCACTCATCGATGAAGAGGATGCCCGCAAACAAATACAGAAACACCGCGCATGTTTCGCCGAGAATTTCCCCGGAATGTCATACTCCAAGGGTATTTTCCCTCCTGAAAATGCCTTCGAGCAACACATGATACCGGCTCTTGTCAAAGAGGGAATAGAATGGGCTATGGTCGACAACTCCCACTTCGACCGCACGGCCACAGGTTATCCGTGGGTCAAGGGTGTTTCCATCGTCGAGCCCAACAAGGCCGACATCCTTAACCCCAATCCCGCCGACTGGACTCACATCGAGGGCCTGTACTGCCCCGGACAGATTTCCGCCGGCTGGGGACACCGTCCGCACTGGATGAAATATGTCGACCCAGCCGATGGCCGGGAGTACAAGATGATTGCCGTGCCGACTTCGCTCGTATTCGGCAACGAGGACGGCCGCGGCGGATTCGGCGCACTCCAGTATGAAAAATGCATCAGTCAGCTCGAAGCTTTCAACGACGACCCCGAGCACCCCATCCTCGTTGTTCTCCACCACGACGGCGACAACCACGGCGGCGGCTCGGCAAGCTACTACGGCTCAAACTTCCAGAACTTTGTCGACTGGCTTAAGGCCAATCCCGACCGCTTCGAGTGCACTACCATACAGGACTATCTCGACACATTCCCCCCTGCCGACGACGACATAATCCACGTAGAGAGCGGCAGCTGGTGGGGCGCCGGCGCCGACCCCGAATTCCTAAAATGGAACGGCGACAAAGGCACATACGCCGGTGCTACCGAGCCCTATAGCCCCGACCACAACAGCTGGGGCATCATCACCGCCGCATCAAACCACGTGAAGACAGCCGCCGCCATCGCTCCCGACAATGCCGACGTACGCGCCGCATGGGACGAACTCATGTGCGGCGAGACAAGCTGCTACTGGTACTGGGACGGCACGGAGGAATGGGATTCAAAGCCTGCCACCGCCGCCAACCGTGCGGTTGAAAAAGTGGCCGCTGTAATCGCTTCAGGCAATGACACTACCGGCCCGTCAATCTATCACCCGCAGCGAGAGCCCTACAACCCGGGCGCAACGGAATGGGAAATGGCCACATCATCCGACTTCACAGTGTGGAGCTACGTCTACGACCTCAGCGGTCTCAGCTCCGTCAAACTCAAATACCGCATCGACAAAGACGGCGTCAATCCGCTGACCTCCAATCAGAACGAAACATACGCCGGAGGCGATGAGGTAGGTCCCTGGCAGGAAGTGGAAATGACCGGCAAGAGCATCGCGTCAATCACCAATCCCCTCCCCGCCTACAAAGCACAGGAATACTCGGCTGAAATCAAGGGACTCAAGGAGGTGCTCGTAGATTACTATATCGAAGCTACCGACGCCAAAGGAAATGTGTCACGCTCGATGATTCTCCACGTATATGTGGGCGACGGCAACGGTTCCACACCGATTGACCCCGTAGATCCCGACAAGCCCTCGGTGCTCGGCTCATATACCGTATCTCCCGCCAATCCCACTGTAGCCGATGTAATTACCATCACCGCACCCAACGGACGCGACGGCATCATACTCCACTGGGGTGTGAACTCATTCGAGAAACCTATTCAGGCATATCTTCCCGAAGGCTCGCAGTATCACAGCGACGGCAAAGCCGCACGTACACCCTTCATCCGTAACGCCGAAGGTAAATTAGAAGTTAAAATCGGCCCGTTCAACAATCCCGAGCAGGCAGTAAGCTACATCAGCTTCGTGACAAACACCGGCAATGACTGGGACAACAACGGCGGCAAAGACTACCGCATCAACATAAACCCGCTTTCAGGCATCGACAGCATCGTGTCAGACTCAGATGCCCCGGCCGAATACTACACCCTTCAGGGCGTACGCGTCGACCGCCCCACCCCCGGCATCTACATCTGCCGCAAAGGCTCCAAAGTAACAAAAGTAATCATCCGGTAATCCCCGTTACCCCGACCCTCAATTTAATAAACGGCTCCGACGCACATCGGAGCCGTTCCCATATCAGCTTATTTTATTATTGTTTACCATGATATTTCGGGAGAAATTGCAATATTTATCATTTTTATTTGTCATGATTGATAATATTAGCTATATTTACTCCATCGGAATTTTACAATAGACCTTAAATCACATGAAACCACTTTATTACATTCTTTATTTACTTGTGCCGGCAGGAACGCTTGCATTACATGGGTGCGGCAATACTCAGGGAGATGCCAGTCATACTGAAAATACCGAACTGGCAGCTGCAAGAGATTCTATCGCATCTCTTACGGCCAAAGTCGATGAACTTAATGCCGAAATCGAATTGCTGAAGTTTCCGGCAGATCAACGGCTGACAGATATTAAACGTCTCATTTCGTCTGAGAAGTTTTCGGAAGCGCGCAACATGATTGCCGAATTGCGACGTATTTTCCCGAATTCGGAAGAAGCCGCTGCATGTCAGGCGCTTCTCGAGCACATCAACAAGGCGGAAGCCGCGATTATTGCAGAGCAGGAACGCATACGCGCATTAGGATTCAAAGCATTGACCCAGTCTACCGTTTTTGAAATCGGGCCGAACAAGGTGACATTTTCAAACCTGTCATTCGGCAGTCAGTTTACATTTGACGCATACGATGACAGTTGGTTCTACCGCACGGCTGACAGGGGGAATGTATATGCCTTAGCATCCATGTCAGTGACATCGTCGGATAAAAATCCCCAATTGCCCACACCGGCAATATATTCCATAAATGGGGAGAAACTGGAGAAAATCGAAGTGTACACCATCGAGTTCGCACGCTGGCGGGATTATGGCGCATATCTCGGGAACTACAGTGACAATGCCAATGATTTCGCAAAAGTAAGTACCGTCAGATTTAAATTGGGTTGTGAAGTTCCTGAAACCGTAAAAAACAGCCCCTATATCATTGTGCTCAAGATGGAAAACACCCAGTCGCGTAATTATGACGGATTCAGAAATCCGCCATATTGGTATAACGGAGCCGACGGTTATCCATCGACTTTATCATTAGAAGACTTCAACGGAGGAAATTACCGTGCCATCAAAATAGGAAATCTGAAGTGACGGAGATAAGAACCACGGGGTTCTCATCCCGCCAACTACAAAAGGCTGCGTGTCGTTTGACTTGCAGCCTTTTTGTCGTTGGCGGAAAGACAGGGATTCTTTCTCCGCTGCGCTGCGAAAGCGCTTCGCGATAACGAACCCTGCCGGGGTTCTCATCCCGACTTTCCTTACGACAAAAAGGCTGCGCGTCGTTTGACTTGCAGCCTTTTGTCGTTGGCGGAAAGACAGGGATTCGAACCCTGGGTACCCGTAAGGGTACAACGGTTTTCGAGACCGTCCCGATCGACCACTCCGGCATCTTTCCTTTTTCGGGTTGTGCAAAGTTAAGGAGTTTTGGCGAGGGTGACAAATTTTTTGACTTGTTTTTTAGTGTTCTTGTGTAAAATATTCGCAAAATATTGGAGTAAATGCCGGCCGTATTACAGCGTCGGGAGGCGTCATAGCGGTTTAGCATCTGACTTTCAGGAAGAAATGCATGCGACATGCCGTGCGGGAATACTGAACATTCATCAGCCGCGAAATGTTATTTTATTACCGGCCGAGGGAATCAATGACGCCGGGCAATCAACTCTTTCAACCATCTGTTTTGCAATCAATATTCTACAAATATGACTCGTTTATCTAATTTTATGACCAAGGGATTACTTTCGGCTGCCGTTCTTGCGGGAGTTTCTTTTCAGCAGGGCGATGCCTGCACGCGTATCATATATCAGGGCAACGACAACCTGATCATCATAGGCCGGTCGCTTGACTGGAAGACGCCTATTCCGACCAACATCTATGTCTATCCGCGCGGCATGGAGAAACAGGGTTCGGACAAACCGGGTGCCGTGACGTGGAAATCAAAATACGGCGCTGTCTATGCCGTGGGCTACGACGGTGGCGTCACCGAGGGTATGAACGAAAAAGGACTGTCGGTCAACGGCCTGTTCTGCAAGGGTACGGTCTACGACAATGATTCGACAGTGGGACGTCCGCCTATGTCGCTGGCGATGTTCCCGGCTTGGCTGCTCGACATGAACGCCACCACCGACGAGGTAATCAAAGTGCTTGAGGAACATAATTTCTCGCTTTCGGGCGCGACTTTCGACGACGGCACCGTATCGGCTCTCCACTGGGGCATCACCGATGCGTCGGGACACTCGGCGGTTGTTGAATTCGACCACGGCGCCATCAGGATATATGAGGGTACAACCGACATGCACGCTATGACCAACGACCCGTCGTGGCCGCAGATGCAGGCTATCGTGAATTACTGGGAAAAGATTGGCGGGAGCCACTCGCTACCCGGCACCGTGTCGAGTCCCGACCGTTGCGTGCGTGCGAATTACTTCGTGACGCATGTCGAAAAGACCGGTGACGCCGACCTGGGCGCCACAATCGCCCGCACGGTATTGTTCAATTGCTGCGTGCCTTATACATATACTGTAGAGGGTGAACCCAATGTATCGTCGACGCAGTGGCGCTCGTTCTCCAACCTGCGCGACCTCCGTTATTATTTCGACCTTGCCGTAGCCAGCGGCCTCTACTACGTCGACCTCAACAAATGCGACTTCCGTCCGGGAGCATCGGTAATGAAAATCGTCACCGCCGACATGCTCAACGCCTGCGGCGACCAGACCTCAATGCTCCAGCCCGTCCCCCCATTCACTCCGATGTACTGAAAAAAACATCAGTATCATCATATAAACTGAGCTCCTGCCCGGACTCTTGTGCTCTTGTTTTTTTAACAAAAGTACAGGAGTCCGGGCAGGAGCACAAAATTCCGTGTGGCTCATGTAGTCTTTAATTTTCTAAAGATGCATATTTTAACCTATAGTGTCATTAAATTTACTAATTACTTCTTTCATTTCATCCGGAAGACGATTCAGACATTCGTTTAGAATATATGGCGGGATTTCTCCATAAAAAGCGGCGGCAATACCACCTGTAATTGCACCCATAGTATCGGCATCGCCCCCGAAGGCAATTGCTTTTCTTATTGCCGACTCATAATCATCACTTTCGAGAAACGCAATAATTGATTCGGGGACTGATTCCTGACAGCTGACATCAAAACCATAGCCCGGCTGTATGTCATTATATCTGCGACTGAGATTATAATCAAATTTCTCCTCTACCGCATTCTTGATTTCATCCTTGCTTTTTCCGGTGAGAGCGAGATATATTGCGAGAGCCGTCGCTTGTGCTCCTTTTATGCCCTCCGGATCATTATGTGTAATCTCAGCAGATTTTTTTGCCAACTCCATTGTTTCATCGAAAGTATTTGCATAAGCTCCCACTGCACTTACACGCATAGCCGAACCATTACCCCAGCTGTTATATGGCTCCATTGTGTCAGAATATATCCATTTTCGGAACATGCCTCCATAACCTGCCCCCGGATATTTACGACACCAATACTGAAGCCGTATTTCAAATGGCTCCTGGTGTACCAATGCGTCTGCGATACCAATAGTACATACTGTATCGTCAGTAAATCTACTCCTGTGAGTAAATAGTTCGAAATTATAGTCTTTTGTTTGAGCGAACTCATACCATGAACCGATAATATCGCCGCATACAGCACCCATAATTACTAATTTAGCAGCCGCAATATTTTTTTTGCCGTTTTTTTGTGAGAACAAAGGCTGTTTTAACATAGAAAAATTCATACTCTTATTTAGTTAATTTAATACGATAAAATCGCGCTTATTTTAAATTCAAAATATCAATGAACATCTTGACGCGGGCGAAATATTCGCGTATGGTATTCTTTAAGCGGTTGCGGAATATGTGGGAGGGTGCCGCATTGTAACCTATTGCATGGAGTCCGATGTGGTCGGCGATGTATATCGCACGCTTGTTATGGTCTTCCTGCGATATTATTGTCACACTGTCAAGATGATATTCCTTTTTTGCTTTCACAATAGAGAGAATGGTACGTGTGCCTCCATAATCAAGGATAATGGAGTCTTCAGGCACGCCGTGGGCCATAAGAGAGTCGCGCATCGCTACAGGCTCGTCGTATCCGGTTTCATGCACGCGAGTATAATCGCCGCCACTGGCAATCAGCATGTTGACTTTGCCGGCGTTATATAATTGTTCGGCCGCTCTGATGCGGTTCTCAAAATAAAAGTTGCGTGCACCGTTGGCAGTAAAAGGTGAAGTACCAAGCAGCAAGCCATAGCGGTTGTGCGGTATCTCGTTCACATCATCGTATGTGCGCCCCGAAGCATTGCATGAGACCATGACGTTACATGCAAAAAACACTACCAGCACCACGGCGACAGGCATTCCGACAAAGAGCAGTATCCTCTTTCTTGTTTTGGAGTCATTAATACCTCTTGAACACATGGTGGCATTTATTGCATTTATAACGATGTATGCTGTACCCTATGAAATATTGGATTATGAATAAGAATGCCCCAACCGAGAAAAGCCAACAGAAAAAGTTCGGAGAAAAAAATCCTATGGCTAACATAAAAGGAGCAAGAATTAGAAAGAATAATGAGCCGCGCTTGCGCCGTATGATTGTTTCCGACACATCTTCACTGCCGCATTCAGGACACCATGGCTTAACAGCGCATTCTTTGCTTTCAGCCTGATAGCCGCTGACTATTTTATTGGCTGCATCCACATCGCAGTCGTTAACGATGATACTATAATTGAAAATATCGCCGGAAGCCGAGATAAATGTACTTTTATCTTCAAGCATCTGAGCATCAATACCCGCTTCATTAAGTCGGGCAACGATTTGTTCCGCAGTAACAACTTCCGGGGTCGATATAATGGTTTTCATAACAACATGATTTTATCGGTTAGAATTATGCTTTTACAATACAAATATAAATACCGGGATATGAAAAAGGTAAACAAATCAGAAATGTATAAACCGTAGCCGTTTACGTATGAAATGAGAGAATACCACGAGCCAAGGTATAGCACTAATATGCACCAGTCACCGACTTACGGGAGGAGTGGTACGCCGGGAGCCAAGGTTGCCGTTCGCTCCACCCCCTACGAAGCCAGATTGATTATACTGCGCGAACCTCTGGTTATTCATTATTTTGCATTCTTGAGGCACTTTCAGCAATCTTTTTGAAACTGGATTTTATAAGTATAATTCCTGCGGTGATGCCATGAATATTGTCAACCATGATAATATGCAGATTGCTTTCTTCATTTTACTTAATGATTTACGATGTATATAAGTGCAAAAACTATAATTACCCCGATTATTGCGGCTAAACATCCACTTCCCGATTTACTATTGTCATCTTTTTTGAAAATATTGTATGCTATATATCCAACAATTATTATTAGGGCAATAAACCAAATAGGAGCCGATGAACTGTCGCCGTCTTTCATTGAATAATCACGACCATAATCTGAGGGATCTGCTATCAGATTAAGAGCTGCAGTCAAAAATAAAACCGACACTAATGGGATTTTCCTCATCATCTGCTTTCAGTTATTAATATTTTCTGATTAAATCATATTTATTCCCATTCAAAGCAATAGTCATCAAGCTTTGATTTTGTGCAAGAATATCTATAAAGATATTCTTGCATAGACCACAATCATCTATGGAGATTCGGATATTACCATTAAGTTTATCGTAATAATATATGGCAAATGTCCCATTAAAAAGACAACCATTGACGCTGTTAGAATCAAAAGTTATGTCAAAACTTTTATCCATATTTGACCATGATGTTCCTTGCAATGTGGGAAGGACTGAGATTGATTCTCCAAGTAGCCATCGATATGTATCCACATCGGCTTCTATGGCATTTCCCATAGCGACAATTACTTGGGCTTCTTTAGGAAATATCTGACCATCCGCCATCATTAACCTTTCCCAAATATTAACAATAACGGACTTTTGCTCATTAGATAGCGTTTTTAATATAGAAATAGCATGAGCTTGGGTGAGTGATCTTGATTCTGTAAGAATTGATATTGATTCATTTAATTCGTTAAATATTATATGTTTTAAAAGCTTTTCTTCCTCTGGCGTAACTTTATTATCGGCCAAAATTACTGACACCATTGACCATACAATTGCTTTTGCTTGTTCGTGAGAAAATATCATTTCTAGTATGCCTTGTATCCCTCAATCCTCTGCAGAACGGTTAAATTTTTAGACATAAAAAAGGTGTGAGGATTGTATCTTGTTCTATCCGTCATTCAGGTCTTGGCGTACCTATGCAGTGGATAAAACAATAGCCCCACACCGATATGCCATATAAGCTGCCGGTTATAGCAGGGTATAAGCATCCGATGCAGGTGCTACTGCCAATCTCATCTTCACTGCATATAAACCGCCAAGTTTGAATGACGAAGATAAAATTTCAATAACACCTTTTATCAAAATGTATTGATTGCCGTAGACATCTCTATGACAAATCGGCAATTATATGCAAATGTAATAAAAAATGCTATCGGTAGGGCTACATATATGCATGTTTTTAAGCATGAATATTTTTAAATCCATGTAAATAGGTGGAAATCGGCAAGCTCCGGCTGCCGATTTCATATTTCCTTGCGTGTCTCCAGCGCAGATGGGTACTGTCCTCCATTATATTTAAATGTTATGAAACGCCGATAATGTCTTGCACATAAGACAAAAAATGCATAATTTTGTCTTGTGTATAAGACAAAGTCAAAATAGATTATGGTAAATCCTGAAATTTTGCGTGAGGTGATGCTTGAAAATCGAGAAGAGGTAATGCGTCGTGAAGTTATCAAACGAAGCATATCGCTCGATGGATTTGAACGCCAGGTACTGGTCGGCGCACGTCGCGCCGGCAAATCATATCTAATGTACGGAAAAATTCAGGAATTGCTCGCGCAGGGACATTCCTGGGATGAAATCGTTTATCTGAATTTTGAAGATGAACGTCTTGCCGGCATGGAGCTGAACGACCTTAATAAAATATTTGAGGTACATGCCGGTTTGGGCGGAGAGCGTCCGATGCTGTTTCTTGACGAGATACAGAATATTGATGGGTGGGAGCATTTTGCACGTCGTGTAGCCGACAGTAAACTTACGGTATTTATCACCGGGAGCAATGCAAAAATGCTGTCGGTTGACGTAAGTGCGGCACTGGGTGGCAGATATATGACACGGGAAGTATTCCCGATGCAGTTTGATGAATACCTTATGTCAAACGGTGTAAACTCCGGAGATGAACTGCTGACTGCCACAACAGTTTCACGGGGCAGGCTAATGAAGTTGTTTGAAGAATATTTCCAATTCGGTGGTTTCCCTGAATGTTCGACGCTACCGGTAAAAAGGGATTATATCATGAGTCTGTATCAGAAAATATTCCTTGGTGATATCGCCGCCCGTCATAGAATTGAGAATATTTTCGCATTGAGAACTCTTTTGCGGAAACTGGCAGAGAGTGTCAATCAACCTATATCATTCACTCGCGCTACAAATATAGTAGCATCTACAGGCACGAAAATAGGCAAAAGTACTGTCATTAATTATCTGGGATATGCTGCTGATGCATATCTTGTGCTCCCTATGACCAATATCGCGGACTGCCTTACGGAAAGAGTATCCAATCCGAAGTATTATTTCATAGATAATGGCATAATTTCGCTACTGACCATTGATAACAGGACATCGCTTCTTGAAAATATAGTGGCATTGAAACTGTTAGCGAATTATGGAACGAAGCAGGCTGTCTATTTTTATAATCACGGGATTGAAATAGATTTCTATATCCCTCATATTGAAACCGCCATTCAGGTCAGTTATTCGATAAATGATGCTGAAGGCACATTTGAAAGGGAGGTTAACGCATTGGTAAAAGTGCAATCCCGCCTTTCATGCCGTAATAATATTATTGTCACATACGGGGAAGAAAGCATAATTGAAAAAGGGGGCGTGAGGATAGAGGTTATCCCGGTTTGGAAATTTCTGCTTAATTTCGATAAATAATAAATTTGTCCTTCTGTTTTACTAAAATTTCTACGAGCAGATGTTTTTTATAAATTTGTCTGTAGATAAATGATATTATGTTATGGCTAAGAATAGTAAAGAGGCTTATAAGATTGAGAATGAGCAGTTTTTGAAAGAGATTGCCGGGCAGCCGGGAGTCAGGGAGCTGTATAACGGCATACTTTACCGTGTCGTGTCGAGCGGTGCGGGCAAATCGCCCAATGCGGGGAGCATCGTGTCGGTGTTCTATAAAGGTTCGCTCATCAACGGCAAGGTGTTTGACAGCAACATGTCGGGGAAAGTGCCCGATGCATTCCGCCTCCGCGAACTGATTGTCGGCTGGCAGATAGCATTGAAAAACATGAAGGAGGGAGACAAATGGACGGTCTATATTCCCGCGGCCTACGGCTACGGTCCGCGCGGCGTCCACGGCATTCCCGGAAATTCAACCCTCATTTTTGAAATCAAATTAGTGAAAGTCAACTGATACGGGGACAATCAAGCGTTCTGTAAAAGACACAAGCGAATATTGCCATAAAAACAGGAGGATGTTGCAAGACCTCCAATTGTAGGGACGCACGGTCTGTGCGTCCGAAAAGCAAGCATTGATTATCAGCTAATTATCGGACGCACAGACCGTGCGTCCCTACTTTGTCAGCCAAAATTCCGCAGTTCTGCAATCCTCTCGCCCTTAAAAGCGTCCTTAAGTAAGAGACGTGCTTTATTGGAGGTTGTTTCGCGGTCATAGAAAAGAGGAAAACTTTGGTTTACAATGAAAAAAATAAAAATTTATGTTATGTAAATTAAATAATTGTTATTAACTTTACGGTGCATATCGCTTTCCGAAGCCCGATATGGGCCAGGGGGCGGGTGCAGACATTATACAGGAGCGTTTATCAGCGCTCATTCTTGACTGATAGGAATCTCGCAAGTTTTTTTGTCTGTGTCAGGAATGAAGCAACGGTAGATGCCTTTTCGGGTATGATTTATAGTGACGGCTCAGTAATGAGTCGGCATTGTCATATCATACAGCGTGAGGCTTCGGCGTTGCTCTTTCTACTCCAATGGGCAATGCGAGAGCCTCTATCAGCGGGAAGAGTAACGATACAGGCTTTCACGCTTCTTTTTTATAAACCAGTCAGTCCAATCCGGGAGGCCTGCAGGACACGGTAATACTATAATGAAAGAAGACAAAAACGAAGAACTGCAATCCCGTCGTGATTTCTTTAAAAAGGGCGTCAAAAAGGTATTGCCGATTCTTGGTGCTGCACTGTTGTCCACACCAATAGCAAGAGCCGTCAACACTTCGTCGGGGTGTAGTTACTGTAGCTATACTTGTAAGGGCAGTTGTCAGGATACATGTAAAGGCAATTGTACGGACAGGTGTTCAGGTTCGTGCTCCGGTTCCTGTACAGGAGATTGTTACGGGACATGCAATCAATCATGCTATGCTTCCAACACCGGAGTTAATTACGGAGGTGGCGGAAATGGCGGCGGAAATGGCGGCGGCAGTTGTTCGGATTGCAGCGGCGGGTGTAAGGACTCTTGTAGGAGTGGCTGTAAAGGTTCGTGCTCGGGCGGTTGCGGTTCGTCATGCAAGGGCGGCTGCAAAGGGGGATGTTCAACGACCTGTACGGGTACATGCAGTACTACTTGCCTCGGGTCTTGCGATGCGAGCTGTTATACTTCGTGTAATACTACTTGTATGGGGTGTAGCGGCACATGCATGGGAAGCTGTACCGGCGGCTGTATGTACACTTGTTTTAACTCATGCTCGGCTACATGCATAGGTTTAATGTATTTCTAAGAGAGATATGATTGATATAAAAAAACAGTCTCTTTCATGGAAATCCGGCCAGACAAAAAACATTACGTTTATTGTAACAAAAGATTGTCAGCTTGCATGTAAATATTGCTATCTTGTCGGTAAGAACGAAAAGGAGCGCATGAGTTGGGAAGTCGCCAAGGGGGCAATCGATTATATACTTGACCATGAGGCCGAGTTCCGGGAGGAGTCGGTAATATGGGATTTTATCGGAGGAGAGCCGTTTCTTGAGATTGACCTTATTGATAAAATTTGTGACTATATAAAACTGGAACTGTTCAGAAGAAACCACCATTGGTTTAATTCCTATCGTTTCAGTTTCTCAACCAATGGCATTAATTACGACAGCGAGAAAGTTCAGTCATTTATATTCAAGAACCGCAGTCATATTTCTATCGGTATTACAATCGACGGCACGCAGCGCAAGCATGACATGAACCGTATTTGGAAGGGAAACGGCCCGGAACGTGGAAGCTATATCGATGTGGTAAAGAATATTCCGCTATGGCTGTCTCAATTTGCTAATGCCGGGACTAAGGTAACAATCAGTTCCGCCGATATTCCGTACATAACGGAGAGTGTGCTGCATCTGTATTCAATTGGCATCCATGAAGTCAATATAAATGTGGTCTTTGAAGATGTATGGGAAGATGGCGATGACAAACTGTTTGAGAAACAGCTGATTGACCTTGCTGATGCTATCATCGAAGGTGAATATTACAAAGAAAACGCATGTTCATTTTTTTCGGAACTTATCGGTAAGCCGTTAGATGCCGTAACTGACAATCAGAACTGGTGCGGTGCGGGAAAAATGCTTGCTGTTGATGCCGCAGGCAATTTTTATCCTTGCACACGTTTTGCCGCATATTCCTTGCGCGAGAAGAAGCCGATAATCATAGGCAATATTCACGACGGGATTGATAACAACAAACTCCGTCCGTTCCTGACTCTTGACCGCACTACACAGTCGCCGCAGAAATGCATGGACTGCGAGGTGGCGAGCGGTTGCGCATGGTGTCAGGGTGAAAACTATGATGCTGCCGATACTGATACTATTTATCAGCGTTCTACGGCGATATGCAAGATGCACAAGGCTCGCGTCCGCGCCAATAACTATTACTGGAACAAGCTTTTCCGTAAACTGGAATTGGATGGACGTAGAGATGAATATAACGCTACCCACAAGAATCAAACCGCAAAGCCATGCTGAAATACCTGATAATACCGTTGGCGAATGACGCTGTGTCTTTCTGCCATTATGAAAGAGGAAACAAATCTGACGGACTGATTGAGTTGGGAATGCTCAAAAAGGCAATCTTTTGGGCAATGACTGAAAACGTGAATGTGCAGTTTGTATATCCTAATTGGGAAATTCCGTCGGAATACAAGGCGGTTATTGACACAATAGACCATGCCAAGATTGTCGGTTCGCATTGCGAGGATAAAGTGCTGACTGATGAGGCGGATATTGTAGTTTTTGACGGTTGGGAAGGTCTTGATACTTTCAAATACCAGTCGGGGAAAAGCTACGTGATACGTACCGACAAATCAGACCTCTTCGAGAATGCCGACGTAATTAAATCGTTGTTTCCTAAACTTGACAGACTTGTTGTTGTCATCACCGATATAGACAAATTTCAAGAGTCGGATTTCCAAAAATATGAAACGTTTTTGAGCGCGATGATACCCATAGTCAAAGAGGAGTATGGCAAAGGACATTCGCTACATTTCAATCTTTTGACTGACAGAATGCTGTTAGACAAGATGAATAACTGCAATGCCGGCGATGAAAGCATCACACTCGCTCCCGACGGCAAATTTTATATCTGTCCGGCATTCTATCTCGACGGGTGCAAACCTGTCGGCGACTTGGGAAACGGACTCGATATAAAAAATCAACAGCTCTATCGCCTCGACCACGCTCCGGTTTGCCGCAAATGCGATGCGTGGCAATGCCGCCGCTGCGTATGGTTAAACTGCAAGACAACGCTTGAAGTCAATACCCCGAGCCATGAACAGTGTGTCGTAGCCCATATAGAGCGAAATGCATCACGTAAACTTCTCGAAGAAATCAGAACTTTAGGGGAATTTCTTACCGAAAAAGAGATTAAAGAAATAGATTATCTTGATCCATTTGATATAATAAAACAATGAAAAAAGCAATAGGAAAAGTAACGGAACAGGAGCGCAATGAGATACAGGCGCTCTTTGAACGACGCAACGGACTCAATGAGTTGGCGAAGATACTTACGGCCGACAATGCCGAGCTGTATGAACGTCTCGTAAAGGATATGGGCGAGACGGGCACGAAATTCCAGAACTGGTGGGACTCGATGGCTCAGAAGTATCAGTGGGAGAGTGCCGAAGGCGGCCATTGGGAGATTAATTTCGATACGTGCGAAATCGTATTGGTGACACCTGAATAACATGCAATTATGATAACAGCTTTTATTGGGACTACGGAGTTGCTGCTCATAGGCGGATTGGCTCTCCTCCTGGTCGGCGGGAAGAAACTTCCCGAGATGATGCGCGGACTTGGCAAAGGCGTCCGCGAGTTCAAGGACGGAATGAAAGAGGGAGCGACTGACGATGCTCCTTCTGCTGGCGACGCGACTGACGGCGCCAAAGAGCGTACGGCTGACGGTGACGCTGAGAAACAATCAGACGCAAAGGAGTGACGCGTATGTCGGCGGATGAACAGATGCTGACGTTCGGAGGGCATCTCGGTGTCCTCCGCAAGATGTTGAGGCGGGTGCTGGCGGTGACGCTGATATTTGCCTGTATTGTCTTTGCTTTGAAAGATGTCACGTTTTCGGTGCTTTTGGCGCCGGGGCAGTGGGATTTCTGCACTTACCGGTGCCTGGAATGGGTTGTCGGGATTTTTGACGCCGGGTTTCGGTTCGAGGAGTTTCATGTCGACCTTATAGCGACGGATCTGTCGAGCCAGTTTATGACGCATATCACCACGTCGATTTATTTGGGGCTGCTTTGCGCGTCGCCGTTCATAGTGTACGAGCTGTTTAAGTTCGTTTCGCCGGCGTTGCTGGAGAGCGAGCGGAAATATTCGGTGCGGATTGTGTGCATTGTCTATCTGCTGTTCATAGCGGGCGTGATGATGAGTTATTTCATACTGTTTCCGATTTCGTTCCGTTTTTTAGGGACATATTCGGTGGCAGAGAGTGTGCACAGCACAATCACGCTCGACAGCTATATATCCACTTTCGTTACGCTGACGCTGATGATGGGGCTTGTGTTTCAGTTGCCGGTGGTGGCATTCGTGCTCGGCAAAATGGGCATGGTGCAGTCGGCGTATCTTGTCAGATACCGTCGGTATGCGTTCCTGATTATCTGCATCGTTGCGGCGATAATCACGCCTCCCGATATAATGACGCTCATACTCGTGGCTGTCCCCCTCTACATGATGTACGAGGTGAGCATCCGCGTTATCCGCTCAACCGAACGTCACCGGTCGGAAAAACAATAGGACAAGATTAATTTTGAATGGGGAATTTTGAATTTTGAGTTCCCGTGTATTTTTAACAAGAGAACAAAAGCTTTGGCAGGAGGACAAGAGGGAAATATCTTGTGCTTTTATTTGAGCTTTTGTGCTCTTGTTCTTTTGTTTTTTATTTTTTGAACAGGAGCACAAAGGAACAAAAGCTTTGGCAGGAGTACAGGAGATAATATTTTGTGCTTTTGTTTGGGCTTTTGTGCTCTTGTTCTTTTGTTTTTTATTTTTTGAACAGGAGCACAAGGGAACAAATGATTGGACAGGAGTACAGGAGATGATGTTGTGTGCTTTTGTTAGGGCTCTTGTCCTTTTGTTTAACACAGAGACAAAATCGTAATATTGTCCATCAATTGAAATATTTTATCCATTGCGGGAGGGGGCGCACGGTTGTAATTTTGCATCGAAATCATTATCGATGTCCGCGCCCCGGAATGCCGGCGAAGAAGATTCCCGCAAGGAACGCCGCACGTGGCCCGACAGAAATATCGACCTGAGTCTTCCTGAAAAAACAAACAACTTAACATTATCATGAATTCTTACAACAAATCATTCGTATTCTTCATCTGCCTCGTATCGGCAATGGGCGGTCTGCTCTTCGGCTATGACTGGGTGGTCATAGGGGGCGCGAAACCGTTCTATGAAGTATTTTTCGGTATCTCTGATGACACCACGCAGCAGGCATTCGCCATGTCGGCCGCCATACTCGGCTGCCTTTTCGGCGCTACGACCGCAGGCATGATGGCCGACCGGTTCGGTCGCAAGCCGCTGCTTCTCATCTCGGCCACAATCTTCCTTGTATCGGCATACGCCACAGGGGCTTTCAATGTATATGCCGGCTTCCTTGCCGCACGTTTCATCGGCGGTATCGCAATCGGCCTTGCCTCGGCACTGTCGCCCATGTACATCGCGGAGGTAGCGCCCACACAGATACGTGGCAAACTCGTGACACTCAACCAGATGACTATCGTGCTCGGCATACTTGCGGCGCAGATAGTCAACATGCTGATTGCCGAGAAGGTGCCCGGCGATGTTGTCGCCGTCGACTCATGGAACGCCCAGTGGGGATGGAGATGGATGTTTTGGTCGGGCGCTTTCCCCGCCGCCGTGTTCCTGCTCCTGGCATGCTTTATTCCCGAGAGCCCGCGCTGGCTTACCCGCGTAGGACGCATCGCTAAGGCTGACACCATATTCTCGAAAATCGGCGGCAAGAAATATGCTGCGGAAAACATCGGGCAGATAGAAGCCTCGGAAAAGGGCGCGGAGAAGAAAGTGGGACTGCGCATGCTTTTCATCCACAAATACGCCTCAATCCTCGTGCTCGGCATCATCATCGCCGTGTTCCAGCAGTGGTGCGGCACCAACGTAATATTCAACTACGCGCAGGAGATTTTCCAGGGCGCCGGTTTCCCGATCGACGGAATGTTCCTCAATATCGTGATTACGGGTGTGGCCAACGTAATATTCACCATCGTGGCAATCTATACGGTCGACCGCTGGGGACGCCGCAAGCTGATGCTTTTCGGCGCGATAGGGCTCGCAACCATCTATATCATACTCGGCACGTGCTACTACTTCCACGTGAGCGGCATACTGATGGTAATCTGCGTGGTTGCCGCCATCGCATGCTACGCCATGTCGCTCGGCCCGATCACCTGGGTGCTGCTCGCCGAACTGTTCCCCAACAAGATCCGAGCCGCCGCCATGGGCGTGTGCACTTTCGCACTGTGGACAGGCTGCTTCACGCTGACGTATACATTCCCGCTGCTCAATGCCGGACTCGGTTCTTACGGCACATTCTGGCTCTACGCCGCAATCTGCCTCGCCGGATTCGTCTATCTCAGCCGCCGTCTTCCCGAGACCAAGGGCAAATCGCTCGAACAACTTGAAAAAGAGCTTGTAAAGGAGGATTGACAACGGAGACTTCCTAAATAACAAATCACATAAAACATGAAATCTACGGGCGTGACGGAATAAGGTAAAATGAGAGATTGGAGAAAAAAGGTATAAATCCGTCACACCCACTATTAAAAAACAAACCGATTAAAACGCAATTATAATGGTAAAAGCATGGAAAGAGAAGGTGGTGATACCCACCTACGAACCGGGTGCTCCCGAAAAAAATCCTATTTTCCTGGAAAGACGTGTCTATCAGGGCTCATCGGGCGTAGTCTACCCCTACCCCGTCATCGAGTCGATTTCCGATACGAAAACCGACGTAGAGTATGACGCCGTATGGATCGAGAACGAATACATCAAGGTGATGATACTCCCGCAGCTCGGAGGACGCGTGCAGATGGCTTACGACAAGGTGCGCAACCGCCACTTCATATACTACAACCATGTCATCAAGCCCGCGCTTGTCGGACTTGCAGGCCCCTGGATTTCGGGCGGCATCGAGTTCAACTGGCCCCAGCACCACCGCCCCTCCACCTTCATGCCCGTCGACTGCACCATCGAGGAGCTGGCCGACGGAGGCGTGACCGTATGGGTCAACGAGCGCGAACGCATGTTCCACCAGAAAGGCATGGCCGGCTTCACCCTGCGTCCCGGCAAAGCATATCTCGAAATCAAGGGTGTGCTCTACAACCCCACTCCGCTACCCCAGACATTCCTGTGGTGGGCCAATCCCGCGGTAGCCGTCAACGACCACTACCAGAGCGTGTTCCCCGCCGACGTCAACGCCGTGTTCGACCACGGCAAGCGTGCCGTAAGCTCTTTCCCCATCGCTACGGGCACATACTACAAGATGGACTACTCGGCAGGCGTCGACATATCCAACTACAAGAATATCAAGGTGCCTACATCCTACATGGCCGTCAACTCCAAATACAACTTCGAGGGGGGCTACGAGAACGACACCCGCGCCGGCATGCTCCACGTGGCGTCGCACCACGTATCGCCCGGCAAAAAGCAATGGACATGGGGCAACGGCGACTTCGGCCGCGCCTGGGACCGTAACCTTACCGACAACGACGGCCCGTATATCGAGCTTATGGCCGGTGTCTACACCGAAAACCAGCCCGACTTCACCTGGCTCATGCCCTTCGAGGAGAAATCGTTCACCCAGTATTTCCTCCCCTACCGCGAACTCGGCATCGTGAAGAATGCATCGAAGGACATACTGCTCAACATCGACCCCGCGGGCGACGCCAAAGTCAACCTCAAGGTATTCGCCACCTCCGAGCAGACAGTCACCATCAAGGTAGTCACCGACGGAGGCAAGGCCATAGCCGAGCAGACGCTCACTCTCTCGCCCGAAAAGATTTATGACGAGGTAATCACCGTGGGCGACGCCGCGTTCGACACTCTCAACGTAGTCATCACCGACAACACCGGCCGCGAGCTCCTCACATGGCATGCAGAGCCGGCCGACATACGTCCTATCCCCGACTCGGCGGAAGCCGCCCTGCGTCCCGACGAAATCAAGACCGTGGAGCAGCTGTTCCTCACCGGTCAGCACCTCGAGCAGTACCGCCACGCCACGTTCAACCCCGTGGAATACTACGAGGAAGGCCTGCGCCGCGACCCGATGGACGTGCGCTGCAACAACGCCCTCGGATTGTGGTACATACGCAAGGGTCGCTTTGACATCGCCGAGAAATATCTCCGCACCGCCGTCAAGGTCATCACCCGCCGCAACCCCAATCCCTACGACGGCGAGCCCATCTTCAACCTCGGTCTTGCTCTCCGCTTCCAGGGCAAGTATTCCGATGCCTACGACCGTTTCTACAAATCGACATGGAACGCCGCATGGCAGGATGCCGGCTACATGGCCTGCGCACAGATATCCTCGCTGCAGGGACGCCTCGACGACGCGCTCTACGAAGTAGACCGCTCGCTTATACGCAACTGGCACAACCACGTGGCACGCGCCCTCAAAGCCAACATACTCAACCGCATGGGCCGCAAGGACGACGCGCTCAAATGCTGCGCCGACGCCCTTGAAATCGACCCGTTCAACTTCGGCTGTCTCTACGAGGCAGGTAAAATCGACGAGATGCGCAAGATGATGCGCGCCGACGCCAACGACTACGACCAGGTGGCACTCGACTATATGGCCGCAGGATGCTGGCAGGATGCCGTCAACGTATGGAACATCGCCATCGAGGAGAACGCCGTCACCCCCATGACACGCTACTATATGGCCTACTGCCTGCTCAACAACGGCAACGAGACCGAAGCCAAAGCAATGTATCAGGAGGCAGCGAAAGTATCGCCCGACTTCTGTTTCCCCAACCGACTGGAGGCAATCCTCGCGCTCAACGAGGCAATGCGCATCAATCCCGACGACGCCAACGCGCCTTACTATCTCGGCAACCTATACTACGACAAGCGTCAGTATGACCTCGCTATCGGCTTGTGGCGCAAGTCGAGCGAGCTTAACCCCGACTTCCCCACCGTATGGCGCAATCTCGCGCTCGCCACATTCAACAAGCTCGGCGACTCCGCGGCTGCCGTTGAAATGATGGAACGCGCATTTGCCCTCGACACCGACGACGCCCGCATACTCATGGAGCTTGACCAGCTTTACAAGCGTCTCGGACGCGACCATGCCGAGCGTCTGGCGTTCCTCGAGAAATATCCCGAACTCATCAAACGTCGCGACGACCTGTTGCTCGAGCAGATTACACTGCTCAACCTCACCGGCAATTACCGCCGCGCCATCGAGCTGCTCGACAGCCACATCTTCCACCCGTGGGAAGGGGGCGAGGGTAAAGTGCCCGCACAGTACCAGTACAGCCGTGTCGAGCTCGCCAAAGAGGCTATCGCAGCCGGCATTCCCGCCGAAGCCGTCAAGCTGCTCGAAGAGTGCCTTGTCTACCCCCATCATCTTGGCGAAGGCAAACTTCACGGCGCCCTTGACAACGACTTCCTCTACCTGCTCGGACAGGCATACGAAGCCCTCGGACAGCACGACAAGGCCGTCGAAGCATGGACAGCCGGCACCGCAGCTCCTCTCGAACCTGCTGCCGCCCTCTATTACAACGACGCCGCTCCCGACAAACTTTTCTACGCCGGCCTATGCGAACTCGCCCTTGGCAACACCGACAAGGCCCGCGGCCGCTTCAACCGACTCATCACCTACGGCGAGCAGCATATATTCGACGACGTCAAGCCCGACTACTTCGCGGTATCGCTCCCCGACCTTCTGATATGGGAAAGCGACCTAAATACCGCCAATCAGGTACACTGCCGCTACATGATGGCACTCGGCCACTACGGCATGGGCAACACCGACAAGGCACGCACATTCCTTGCCTCGGCCCGCGCTCTTAACTGCAACCACACAGGCATCAACGCCTTCGCATCGTTCATGAAATAGTTTCATTGAAATCTTACATAAAGGAGCATGGCAATACACATATCTGCCATGCTCCTTTTATTTTTCAATAAAATCTTAATAAAAGACGATTCTCGAATCAAAAAAAATAGTAAAAATAAGGATATATAAAAAATAATTTGTAAATTTGCACGCTGAAAGCCAATCGGGGTGTAGCACAGTTGGCAGCGCGCCACGTTCGGGACGTGGAGGTCGGAAGTTCGAGTCTTCTCACCCCGACATTTTTCAACAAAATGTTAAGTTCTTGCAATCTTACTGATTGCGAGAACTTTTTTATTATCCAGACGCTATATAGATGTACAGTCGCTCGTAATGGCCGCCCGACAGACTGCGGCAACATACTCTTATAACATGAACGATATGAAAGAAATATATTTCGCGGGAGGATGCTTCTGGGGTACCGAGCATTTCTTCAGTCTCGTGCACGGCGTCACCGGCACGGAAACCGGCTACGCCAACTCAAGTATTGTATCACCGTCCTACCGTGAGGTGTGCAGCGGAGTCACAGGAGCCGCGGAAACCGTAAAAGTGATATATCTCCCCGGTGAAGTGAGCCTCGGCCGTCTCATAGAGTTATACATGCTCACAATCGACCCGACATCGGTCAACCGTCAGGGCAACGACACAGGCACGCAGTACCGCACAGGCATCTACTACACCGACCCAGACGACTATCAGGCAATCCAGCGGGCACTCGCGCCCTACAAAGAGCGGTATGGCCGCGCATTCGCCGTCGAAATAAAAGCGCTCGAAAATTTCTATCCCGCCGAAGAGTACCATCAGGAATATCTCTACAAGAATCCCGGCGGCTACTGTCATATCGACCCGCAACTGTTCGATATAGCCAGAAGCTCACAGAACGCCTCTAAATCGCGCGAAGAACTCCGCCGTGCACTCACACCCATCCAGTATGCCGTGACGCAGGAGAACGCCACAGAACCGCCTTTCAGGAACGAATATTGGGATGAGCACCGCAAAGGCATCTACGTCGACGTCACTACAGGCGAACCGCTATTCTCCTCCTCCGACAAATTCGACTCCGGCTGCGGCTGGCCCAGCTTCACTCAGCCGATAGAAACCGACGTTGTCACCTCCCGACGCGACCTCACCCACGGAATGGACCGCACAGAAATACGTTCATCGAAAGGCGATGCCCACTTAGGCCACGTATTTCCCGACGGTCCCCGCCACACCGGCGGCCTCCGCTACTGCATCAACTCCGCCTCCCTCCGCTTCATCCCAATAGAAGAAATGGCAAAAGCAGGCTACTCCGACTACATAAAATACATCCGCTAAAACCGCGCACCCAACCGACCATCCTGTTAACCCCGCCTACCCGCCCAAAGTCCAACCCCTCCGACCGGTCAGACATGTCAGACTTGTCCGACTTGTTCGATAAATTCGTAAATACCATAGAGCCGGAGGCTCGGGGATTGTGACTAACCCCGGCTCGGAGGCTGCGGAGCGGGCGCAGACCGGGGTAAAAGCCGTCCTCACCAAAAAGCCCGGGAAGGACGCCTTGTGATATTTCATGCAGCCGCCAACTTCAGTCACACACTACCACAAATCGAGTAGGTCGGGAAACGAAAGTTTTTCTGACCTACTTTCGTTTCCTTCCCTCTCACACCACCGTACGTGCCGTTCGG
>ENA-OUQW01000993-OUQW01000993.1-human-gut-metagenome-genome-assembly--contig:-NODE-993-length-32794-cov-4.480161_pt1 | contig 32794 bp, 36 predicted proteins | sample MGYA00248464_ERZ548849 | MGnify/ENA primary metagenome ERZ548849 (study PRJEB26491, sample SAMN04978193) | human gut metagenome | host: Homo sapiens | study: EMG produced TPA metagenomics assembly of... | reverse complement strand
GTGTACACTAGGATTTTCGGCTTTTCTATTTTTTACTCTTTATACAAGCTGTCCAAACTCAATTAAAGGATAAGAAAAGAGATCTGAGAAATCAGAGCTCTTTGTTATTTTAAAATTTGTTTGCAATTTAAATTCGTCTGTGTTATTGCAGTGCCGAATTTGAATTTTTAAGTTTATTAGTTTTTAATTTTATTATTATGAAATGTCCAAAAATCAGATTTGACGAAGCAGAAGTCATTTTTCTGAATGAAAGCGAAAGAGCCGATGACTGGTATTCGCAGGTGTTGAAAAGAATAATCGAACGAAGTCTGGGCAGCTATTATGAACGCGATTTAAGCCGTGAACTAATGTATGCCTTTGATCCGATGAGCGCTTGGCAGATTGCCGCTTATCATTATCGATTATTTCAAGAAAAAGTTCATCAGGAAATGCCCGGCTGGATAAATCGTGTGGTTGAAGATGATGCTGCGGCAGCATTGTGTTACCGGCGACTGTGTCGAAAGCATGAGCGTTTGTGTGATTATCGCGAAATGTTGGCCGGTGTCGGCTGGTATCATTGGAGGATGCGTTCGGAATTAAGAAGGGCAATCAGACAGATTCTGTCAGAGGAGATAGACCTGCTGGATTTTTTGAATGTCGTGTTGTATTTGTCCCGCCGCCGTTTGTGGGGAAATCATCCGATTAATCTGCGTCAGATAGCTTAAATGTCGTAAGGCAAGGGAGTCCGGTCAATGTACCGGATTTTTTTGTGTTTGTTTTTTTAGGTTGTCAAAAAATGATTCACGTGTTAAAGACAAAAGCAAGAATTAATTATTAATGTTTAAACTTTTGCGTATGAATAATTATTATTTTATTGTCGGCGGCAGTGCCGCTTGGGCAGAAATTGTCAGAATTCTGCAGGAAAAAAAGATTCCGTTTGCTTGGATGAAATCCGATACGGAGGGAGCTGTTTCTGTACCGTATGAGAAGATTGACGAAGTGATTGCGGCAGGTTTTGTTCCGGTTGTTATCGGAGCAGAATGCGGGCGTTCGGATGTTAAGGTGTTAAAAAAATATCGGCATCATGTTAACGCTTCTCCGCTTGAAATTGTTTCCGTTTGGGAGCATGCCCCTTTGGCAACCCGCTGGCAGGAACTTGTTCTGGCTCATGATGAGGATTGTTTTAACGAATTTGACTATTCAACCGAAATCATGCGGGAATTATGCCGCCGTGGTTTCAGTCGGGACGAAATTGACAAGGTTCGTGCCTTGGATCGTGAAATTCGGGGGATTACGGGGGCTGAAGAAGCTGCTGCGGATGAGTGTCTTCAAAAGCACTTTACACAGAGTAAAGGGCTGTTGGTCGTGGCAAATCTGCCGCATTCCCGATATCGGGCGGTTTTAGACCGGGTGTTTTGGCTGCAACCGATGCAGAATGTTCTTGTTTTGACTACGGCAGGGGAGTTTCTTTATGCCGGATTTGCCGACATTGCAATGGATTTGCAGCGAAATTTCCGGATTCAGTATTTGCATTACTGTTGGGCTGAAGGCCATTATGCAGATATGGCGGAGCAGGCGCGGATTATAAGGTATTTGGTCAAGGCTTCGAAAATTAAAAAGACAGACGGTATAATTTAATGCTTGGGTTATGAATATATTGTGCTTTTTGCTGCTTCTGGCGGTTATGATTCTGTTGCTCTGGCGCCGTTATATGAAGGGCCGCCACAGAGATATGACTTTGGCGCTGGTTTGGTTTTTGTTGACCGTTGCGGCGCTGCTGCTTTCTCAGGGGATCTTTGCCGGTGGTGCCGTGCAGATGTTGTTTTATGTTTTATCTGCTCTTTTCGGGTTGTTTACGGTTTGTCTTTTATGTAAGGCAATGTCCGGGAAACACAGAAGAAAGTAATCGAATGTGATAGAGTTTTGCAGTTTTTACTGCAAAACTTTTCACTTTTTTATAGGCTGAATTAAACTTTTGCAAAAGAAGCCAAAAAAATGCTTGATTTATTGCCGAGAGTTGTGTATCAAATAAAACACAGGCTCAAAAGGGCTTGCTTTTTTTGTAGGGGTATAGCTCAGTTGGTAGAGCATCGGTCTCCAAAACCGAGGGTCGTGAGTTCGAATCTTACTGCCCCTGCCACTCAAGACGAAGACGCTGAAAAGCGTCTTTTTTCTTTTTAAAACAAGCACTTAATCGAGTCCGTGTGAGATGTATCAAATGAGGCTGTTTCCCGCTTATTACACGGACTATCTAAAATGAAATTCTTTGTTTTATAAGTGGTTAATCAGGTTGGAATCTTATAGTCTTTGGGGATTATTGTTTATCATGAAGTCAGCTTTAAAACTTGCTTAGAAAAAAGTTTTTGACGTTGACGACGATTTATTTTGGCTCCGACGGCTACCCCCAGAGGTTACAGCATACGGCTCTGGTCTGCTGGTTGTCGCACCTGTACTCTCCGGTCGGAATATGCCTATCCTCTGCCCCACATCGGCTAAGCTTAAAAATGATTAGTCAAAATTGAAGGAGCCCTTTACGTGCAGGCTTAAAATAGATGTATGCGTTTTTAGTAGATATTTTAACTTCTTTTCCCAAATACCGAGAAGTTGCAAATCTAATTTATAACCTCTTTTCTTATTTATTGGGAAGTTAGTTATACAGATAAAAAAAAGGTCTGCGTTTCTAATCTCGCAAACCTTTTAAATCATATTGTTAATAAAATACTGGTAAATATCCTCAAGAAAATATTTAATTGGGAACTTGGGATTATCTTGATGAAATTCTATTCCTATATTTTTATTTCCCTGAGTTCTTAACTGATTCCACCTTCTGATAGTGCGTTCAGAACAATTCAATAAAGCAGATAACTCCTTTATATTAAGGACATCTCTATTTATATGAAGCACTTGCAATCTTGTATCTACGATATTTTTGATCTTTTGAGTTAAAATCGAGTTTTGGAGATTTGTATTCATAGTTAATTCCTTTTAAAAACAAAAAAGGCCGCAAAAACTGCGACCTTTATCAGGGTTGAAAAGATTGATTGGTTTATTTTGGGCACAAAAAAAAGGCCGCGAATAAACGCGACCATAAAATTTAGTGAACATTGTACTCAAAAATGAATCTAAACATAATTATTGATATTTTAAGAAAAATATAAAACTTTCTGGGAAATTCAAATAGATAGGCTAAAATTTTAAAATAAAAAAAGGGTAAACTACCCCCTTTGTCCTATTAGGCTCAAAAAAAGCCCGAAAACAAATTTTCAATGAACACATAATTTTGTGACTTAGCATTCTGCCGGATTCGTATGCGGAGCAGATCTTTCACAAAATCTGTATGTTCAGCAACATTATCCATGTTATATTTTGCATGCTATCATGTGCTTTTAATAATTGCAATAAATTTTTTTCTCCTCAATTTTGCTTTTTGTCTCAATTTTGTCTTCAAATGTCATATTGTTGCATTCCTTGTCATCTGCAAATTCCGGGCTGTTTTGGATAGTATAGAAATGTACCGAGCGAATAGTTCGTCAGGACATTTTTAGAAAGGAAAAATCTTATGACAAATGTAAATATAGCTGCTGAAACAATTTCTAACCCCATTTATGAAACCAAACCGTATGGCACACCTGAAGAATTTAACCTGCAGACAATCCCAGAAAAAATTATTGATGTGGAATATGTCGAAGCTGATGACGATTTAGAAGGGAAGTCTGCGAATGATAACGGTACCGACAACAATCCTATTCCGCCTGTAACAACAAATGCTCTTATCCCGGTTGGAAATTCTTATCAGTCTGTTGCTCTTCCTGTAGCTCCTGAAAATCTCAAAAACTGCATTGAAATTAATCAAAGCATTGCGGAAGCAACAATGAAAATGGCGAAAAAATGCGGCTTTACAAAATCTGATATGGAATATTTGTATCAAAAAGCTTGGAAACATGCCGCTATTGTTTTTGAAGCACAATCTCGTTTAGGTGAACTTTTCAAAAATATTGGGACTGCTCAGGGTTTCAGAACGGATTTATTGAAAACTACTGCCAACAAACAACTTCCCGGTAAATCAGAAAGGAAGTTAACCAAAGAAGAATTTATCAAACAAAATTGGGGTTACGATACAAAAAAAGCCTGGGAGCTGGAGCGGTTGGCCGACGATAATCTAAAAAAGAAAACTTATGAGTATGCAAAAAAATATGAAGAATATCCCTCTCTGAGATTGGCATTAAAAATCAGAAAGGAGGAAAACAAAAAATTATCCGTGGCAAATTCATTACAAATAAAAAACCAGATAAAACATGAGAATGAGCAGAAAAGACTTCAAGAGGCTGCGATTAAGGATGCTGTTAAATTCTCTAAACTAACGCGTAAAACAGCCAATATTTTACCGGATAACAGTTTTAATGTGATTTATGCCGATTGTACAAATACTACGGTACCATTTAAGGATTTGATGAATATACCGGTTCCTGCAAATGATAATTCTGTTTTGCTTTTATGGTCAGACAATAAAAAGCTTTCAAATGCCTTTAATTTGGTTAAAAACTGGGGATTTGAATATCAAGAGTCAATTATTTGGAATTATATGTCTTCATCGACTGGTAAATTTGTAAAGAATCAACACCGGCAATTGCTTATCTGTACCAAGGGAAATGGTTTGAAAGCAGAATATCATGATCCATCGGTTTTGAATTTACATAAGAATGAAGAAGAATACGGTAAAAAACACTATTATTCGATGATTGAGCAGATGTTTCCAGCTGGGGCTTACCTTGATATGTTTGCAAATATGGTACATAACGAAAAATGGTCTCTTTGGTCTGATATTGTTAAAAACGCTATGACTGAGGAGAAATAATAATGAAAAAAATTTATTACACCTCTTTATTTAGCTGTGCCGGCATTGGTGAAACATTTTTACATAACCTTGGCATAGAATCCGCTCTTGCAAACGAACTTTTAGGAAACAGAGCCTTTTGGTATCAAGAAAAATATAAGAATACGATAATGATACCAGGAGATATAATGGACGATAAGGTTTTTAATAAGTTAGTAAATGAACATATTAAAAAGCAATGTACTCTTTGTCTACAATCTTGTCCATGTCAAGATTTTTCTACTGCGGGAAAAAGAGATACCAGTAATCCACGTGCTTTTCTGTATGAGAGAGGACTTGAGTTTTTGGAAAAGGTTAATAGCGTTAATCAATATGCCTTTATTGAGAATGTGCCGGCGTTCCTAAATGCAAAGTTAGACGGTAAAGTTAAGATTATTGATATTATTAAAGCGAAACTGTATGAACTGGGATATAAAAATATTTCTGTGGGCGTCCTTAATGCCTCTGATTATGGTATTCCTCAACATCGCCGCAGAGCTTTTATTCTGGCTTCAAAGGTTGGTCCGTGGGTGTTTCCGAAAAAAGAGAATATGAAAGTAACAGTTCGGGACGCTATCGGTCATCTTCCACCTTTAGAAGCAGGAGAAATCAGCAATATTCTTTATCATTATGCTCCATATTGGGATAAACGCTATACTGAGATAATGAAACATACACCAACAGGATGTTCCGCTTTTCTTAATCCTGATCCTTGGAAACCGGTAAATAAGAATGGTCTGGATTCTGAATTTTATCGAAGCTCATGGCGTAGAGCTAAATGGGACGAACCTTGCGGATCTATTTTAATGAAATCCGCCGGAATGGGAGGTATGATTACTTGTCACCCGGGAATTTTGCAAGAAGACGGGACTTATAATAATGCCAGAGCCTATACTATCAAAGAATTGTTATTATTAACGGGATTGCCTGATAATTATAGAATACCGGCATTTGCTCTTAATAATGATGAATTAATTCGAGATGTTATTGGTGAATGTGTATGTCCCGGTATTGAATATAAAATTATGCAAAATATACCGCGTAAATAATTATTGTAAAAATAAACAAAAAATCAGGAGGTGGTTTCGGCTGCCTCTTTCCTTTTACGTTAACGACAAAACTTTTTTATATTAAAAGGAAATTTTTTTATCAAAACCGCGGAAAAAAACAATTCTATAAAGATGTATCATCATCAACCGGTTACCAAGATCCATCATAATCTTGTATAGCTGTTTCGGCAGTCCGGGATACAAGGAAGCAAGAAGCGCGGCCTTTGTTATTATTATACTTAAAATAAATGAATTAAAAATAATAAATAACAACAAAAAATATAATAAATACAAAAGATAAGATAACAATAAAAATAAATAAAAGAAATAATACATAAGAGATAAATACAGAAGATACATGACAAATAAAGACAATGTTAAACCAGATACAATAAGACTTGCGTCCCGATGTATCACCAATAACAAGCAGTAGAAGAGAGATGATAGAAGTATATGTCGCCAAAATTATCAATGACACCATGACGCGAAAGAAGAAAAAAGTAATCCATAAAACTCACGCGTCAATATGTCAAAGAATCAAGGCGACATCGGTTATCATGGGTTTATCTTCTGTTCGGTTATATTGTCTTATTATTTAATGTATAGAGTATAAGAGATATAATTAATAAGAGTACTGTTTATATATAGGTATGAGGTATTATTCTTACTGATAATAAAAAAATATTTGTATGACGGTTTTCTTCTTCTCTCAAAATTTTACTACTATACCCTAAAAATAGCTTATACGCATATATGTCTGTCTTTTGTATCTCTTAAAATTAACCTTTATCAAAATACTTAAAATGGGATACCCAAAATGACGCACAGACAACCATTTCATCAAAACCTTAAGACACCTATATCAAATAAAACAACTGAATCCTGCGGTCAAAAAATGGAATCTTATGTATCTGTTCCAATCAAAGAAGAATTTAACAAATGGCTAAACAATACCTTCCAGCCAACTTATTTTTTAACGGTTCAACTTCCTGATAATAAAAAATCTGCCAACTTGGATAATGCAAAGGAACACTTAAGAAACATTATGAAGGCATTTGAAAAGAGTTTGATGAATAATTGGAATAAACATCATTTGTCATTTATAGCCTTTGCGGAGTTGGGAATATCAGACGAATGGCATTTTCATATATTGTTTAACCATGGAAGATTTAGCGAACGGAAGCTACAAAATGCCATTCTTAAAGCAACGATACGGGAAAAGTTACCATTTTATTGCTTAGACTTAAAACCGATAGATAACAACACAATCCACACACAAGCCTACTGTATAAAAGAGATGAAAGTATATTTTAACAACAAATTTGACAGTGACAGAATTATATTTTCGCATTGTTTGTTTGGACTTTAAAAGTTTTTGACGTTGACGACAATTTATTTTTTACAACCTATGACACAGCTATGTTAAAGGTTATTTTTTTACTTAGAAATGGAAATTTAAGCGTTTACAAATCCCAAGAATCGCGACAATACGTTTATATCAGATTCTTTAAGGACGTTATAACACATTGTAAATAGGTATTATTATGTCCAACCTCTGTAAATTTTAGCTGAAGCCCATTCAATTAACCTCATTGGAAATTAATTTTTAGAATTTTCTAAATATTCTAAAAACTCTATGTACCTTTTTATACCGTTAGATAATGTTTTTTGAGTTCTTTTATCGTGTTGTATAAAAACATCATTTTTTTGGATTATTGAAAAAGACTCTGAAATTTTAGTTGAACTATCCATTTCCCATAAATTAACTTCGAAATATTTAGAGCATGTATTTATTGCAGAGGAATAAGCATTTGAAACATTTTCAGAATAATGTTCACCAGTGGTTTTAACAGCTATTTTAGTTAAATATTCTTTAAAACTGTTTTTTTTAAAATTGTTTTTTTTGTCTTTTGCAGAGGAAACTATTATAGGATTTATTGAAATCTTATCTTTATCTGCTTTGAGATAATCTTTTATTAGTTTTTCAATAACGTCATTAACATTTGTCTGTGCACACTTTACACAAAAATTTGCATAAAGATCTTTATCAATCTCTATAGAAATTTTTTCTTTTCCACCTCGCCCCCAGAATCCCATTTGACTATCCTTATATGTTATAAAACTAATACTTATATTAGATGTGTATAAAAAAATATCAAGAGAAATTAGCTAATTATACAAAACTACATTTTTTACAATCTAACTTCCCGGTAAATTACGGAAGAAGTTCGTAACCTCTCGGTAAATCGAAAAAGAAGTTAATTTTTCAAATCTGAATAAACTTCTTATTAAAACCTATCCCATTAAGCCATAAACAACCCGTGGATAGTCGAATTTAGAAAAAGTAATAAAACATAAGCCCAATCTGAAATCAATCAAATCGGGCTGAATTTTATTTTACGACAAGTTTCTCTATATCTGCTTTTTGTTTTTCATTGAACAAAGCATAACCGGACGACGTAAAGGCAGAAGGTCTGATTTTTCCTTCTTTCATCCAATAACGAACAGAAGAGACCGGAACATTACACAACTTTGCAAACTTGGAAATTGTCAGCAATGATTTATCAGGTTCCTGCTTATTAACGTCTAATAAATCAATCATCATCTTAAGCGAACGGTTCATCGCAGAAAGCATAAATTTATAATAAGGTTCGCTGTTTTCCTTTGTCTGGTATGTTTCTAGGGCACTTAAATATCTTCTTCTATCAATCGTGCGGATAATAATCGGCATATAACCATTTTCAAGTAATATACTATTAAGCAACAGTCTTGCCGTTCTGCCATTGCCGTCAACAAAGGGATGTATGGTTACTAGGCGATAATGAGCTTCAATCGCTTTTATGAGCATGTCATCTTCTTTTTTTACCAGCCAATCGGAGAAATTTCTCATTAGGTCAGGAACTTTCAACGGATTAGGCAAGATGGTTTGTGAGCCGGATATTCTGACACGGACGGAACGATAAAATCCGGCATTAGTATCATCTATCCCAGATAAAATAATTTTATGAATCTGTAAAATATAGGTTTCATCAATTTTAATGTTATTTTGTGCAGAGGTTTTTATAAACTCAAAGGCCTTGGCATGGTTAATTGCTTCCAGATAATCATTAATTGGTTTTGCGCCGGAAGTTATTTTTTCTTCAATAGCCATCTCGGTTTCTTTTCTGGTTAAAGTATTTCCCTCAATGGCGTTGGAAGTATAGGCTAATTCAGTTTTCAGCCATTTATCCAAAACCTTTTGATTGTCTTTATTTTTCAGAAGATTTTGTAAGATAGTCTTGTTTTCTTCAATTTTTAATCTGGTTTCATGCATGGCTGCCTCATACTTTATAGTTTAAACATATTTAAACCATAAACCTCAAAACTCCAAATGTCAACATTATACTTCATAGTTTTAAAATAACGAAAGAATGAAGTGTATTCTAAATCTCCATAAACGACCCGTGGACTTAAGAATTACTTTTTCATAATAAAACCTAAGCAGAAAGTAAAATCATCATCCACGGGTCAAAATATAAGATTCTTAAATTTAGTATTCGCTTGCCAACATAACCGTCATGACTCTGTTTGTTATATCTGGATTGCTTGGATCTTCGGAATAAAACTGATAACTCTTGTCATAGTAATCAATTTTCCAATATATCTTTTCGCCTTTATAGTTAAAACTGCCAAAATCGTGTTCATTATATGGGTCGTTAGCTTTGGTGAAGTTATTAAAATATCTGACTTGGTTTAGAATTTCCGCAATTTCATTTTGACTTTTAGCATTTATACTGGTAGTCAACAAAACTTTTCCGCCGTTAAAAGATTTTCTGAAATTATCATTCAAGGTTTTAATATCTGTCATAACACCCACCTTATACTAACTTCTCAGCCGTCAGAAACATTTTGAAACGTCTTAAGGCTTGTCTAACAGAAGTATGTGAACGTTTGCCATAACTTGATTTTTCACCGGTAATTTCATATTGAGGCAGGATAGAAGCGATATTTTCCACCAGATAAGCAAGCGTGAATTCTTCTATCCGGCAAAGTCTTTCAATTCTTCCCATATAATCGGCTGAGGTGCTTGCGCTGTAATTATTTTCCAAAAGCCAGTTTTCAAAATTCTTCAACATTTCAAATCTCCTTTATACCAAAATTAACCAATCAATACCGGTTCAGAAAACACAGCCACCATAACCCGCTGCAATCTTTTACACTCAGCCAGGCAATCGCTAAAATATTGATAAGGTGTTGGAAGAATTGTATTATTAAGTTTTACATACCACATAGTTTTTTCCTTTCATAAATAGTGTTTTGCTCATTAACTATTTATATTATGCGGTATATTTTCCCACTTGCGAGCCCCTAAAATGCATAAATCTGATGACATTTTGCTACGATTTGGACGGGATTGCTAATTTATAAACAGAAATAAATAAAATATCATAAAAGTTATAAATAAAATTTTAATAATGTTTCAAAATCTATATCAAGTCCAACATTTTTTAAATCTCGATATTTTTTGTCATATAACTTTTTAAGAATTTCTAATTTTGTATTAAATTCTCCATGATGGATAGCTCTATGACAATTAGGACACAACGATACAATATTTTCTATACAATCAACATTTGCATGTTTCTTTTTCCAAATATATTGAGCTTGACTAACTGGAATTAAGTGGTGAGCTTCCATATATGCCTTTTTAGTTTTTTTTGAAATAAATGTTTCATGTTTCTCATCAAACTCACATTTATATTCGCTATTTGCTATTGCTAATGCCCCTATAATTGCGTCACGTTTAATAACAAGACGTTCCCCTTCTTTTACTACGAGAGGTTCCTGCGTAGGCAAAATTTCCAATTTTTCTTGTGTGATTAAGCTAAATTCTTGAGATACAACATCTTCTGTATATTCAGCCTCATCTTTTAATTCACCTATATCATCGGAAACAACAACATCTACATCTTCATTAATTAAATTAATATCCAAATTTTGAATGTTATATAAAAAATTCTTATATATTTCTAAATTAGTTAATTCCTTTTTCAAAAACAATGAAAGTTTTACTCTTAAAAATTCATCCATTGTATGTTCATAAAGGGGGTTTATTGATATATTTTCATCATCAAGAATAAATATATTTAGATTCTTAATTAATGGGACAATACGACTTCTGTCTTTATACGATTTTAGTAAAGGTTTACTAATTACTGGTTTGATGGGCTGTGTTAGAAATTGCACAACTCTTTCTATGTCAGAGTGAAAATTTGCTGTCATTACATAGGTATAAAATTCATCTATTGATATGTAATTTATACCCACTCTCTTTAATGATTTTAAAACTTGATAAGTAAAAATAATAGGAAATATATGTCTTACATCTTGTGCACCGTTAGCGCGGGAATAAGTAAGTGCTGGCAATTTTATCTTTAATAACTGCTCTGTCACAATTTTTTTATATATTTCACTATTTGTCGATTGTGCTAAGGCCTTAAAAATAGGAGTAACATTCTCTTGTCTATATGTGCCACTATTCTTAGTTATTAATCCATATAGCTGTGCAATAATTAATGTTCTGTGTCTATCTGTAATACCATATTTACTATGTTGTTGGGAAAAGAAAGTTTCTGGCGAGATTTCCGTTTCGCTATTTTTCCATTCATTAAACAACTTTGTAGCTAGAAAAATTTTATCAAAATCTACTTCTTGCTTGGTAAACTGCCAGACATAACCTTCACCTTTTTGCTCTAAAAATAGAATATATTCTTCATTTGTCATAAAACTGCTCCCACATAATTAATGGTAGCCTAACAGTTGAAATTTAAGAAGTCAAATATTTTAGGAATTTATTTTTTTTATCATCTCTGCAATAAAATAAGCCATTTTAGGAGGGACAGCATTTCCAATTTGTTTATAAACAGAGGTTTTATTTCCAATAAATTTATAATCATCAGGAAAGGATTGTATTCTGGCACCTTCACGGGGTGTCAAAGTTCTATCTTCTACAGGATGAATAAAACCTCCACCCGAAGGAGTGTCGAAACGTGTAGTTATTGTTGGAGCTACACCATTCTTTTCCAAACGCCCATAAGCTCCACTATGTACAGATTTTATATGTTCACCTTTCAATGAAGTCCAATTTTTACCACAAGGAATCTGTTTAATACGAGAAAGAGCTATATTATTATGTTTAGGTTTCTTATTGTTATAGGTAACTCCTGTTGGAGATGCCAAGAATTTTTGATATTCAGTTTGAGGCATAACTTTTATTTCCTCAACATCTGATATATTTGCTAAATTTGAAATTGCATCCCAAACGCTAGCATTTTGAAAGAACATTGGATATTTCTTTTCAACATCTATTTTTGTTTGGTTATAAATTAAACTCCAATCAATTTCTTTATCCAAAACACCTAAAATTATAAAACGTTCACGTTTTTGAGGAATACCCATATCTAATGCTTTAAATAAGTAAGGATATGTATAATATTTATGTCCATTTAACAACTGAGAATTTTGGAATAATGAGATTATTTCATTCAATATCTCTCCATGTTCCATGGTTGTAATGCCTTTAACATTCTCAAAAACAAAATATTTAGGAAGAATTTGTCTTATGATTTCATAGTAATAACGAAATAGATAATTCCGCTCATCTTCAATAAAATTCTTTCTAATTCTTGCCCCTGCCATGGAAAAACCTTGACAAGGAGGACCTCCGATAATAATATCAGCACCGATATCGGCTAATGTTTTTTTTTCTGCTATATTTTTTATATCATCAACAAATAACTGTGTTTTTGGATGATTATATTTGTATGTTTCTGCAATTTGTTTGTCAAATTCAACAGCAGCTACAATATTATACCCGGCACGCATAAATCCAGAAGAAAGTCCACCAGCACCAGCAAATAAATCAACCACATTCATCATTTGATATACCTAACCGATAATTCTCTTTATAGTGTTTAATATAATTAGTTTCCTCTGTAGAAAAACTATAGAGTGTTGCAAGATAGTCATCTATTTGATCTATAATATGTTTGCACCGCTTGTGTTTATATTCGTACATTGTTTGTTTAGTGTTAACTATTTCCTTGGTTTTATCAAGCTCTTCATTAATTTTTTTAGATAAAGTAATAACTTTTGAATAGTTGATATTTGATAAATCTGGTATGGAAAATACTGAAAATTCTTTATTTGTAAGATGCCAACAATCAGAAATTTTAACCCATAACCACCAAAATAAACTCGAATTTAAAATGATATTTACAAGATGAACTTTTTCCTCATCAAATAAAAATTCTTTATATTCATTGCTTTTATACGGTTGTGTAATGAAAGACTTTATCCAAAAAGCAGCCCTCATATTAACATATAACTTTTTATCGCCACTTCCAACTAACGAATTAATATTATATAATCCTTTTGAAATTTTATGATAAATTTTTTGTTCTAAATCGTTTCCTAATTTTGGATAATAGCTATTATTCACAAATGAATTCAAAGAAACATTAAGATTATCAAATAATGATTTACGTTGATTTTTATACCAATAAATATAATCAGACGTAAAAATATCGTGTTTATCTGATTTTTGTTTTTTTGCTAAGATTATATTTAGTTTTTGATGCACCCCTGAAAATAAACAATCCGGACGATCTGCAAAGCTCAAAAGATATTCAACATTTGTATTATTCTTAATAACATCTCTTAATGTTGAGAAACGAGACGTAGAAACATATGATAAGGGAATGATATAACCTAAGACGCCATTATTATTTAAAAGATTTAAAGAATTATCCACAACGTCTGCGTAAATATTTCCATACCTTACAAATGAAGATTGTTGACATTTACTCTTTTCCACATATGGTGGATTACCTATAATAAAGTCAAATTTTTTCTTAATTTTATTAGATGATGAGACAAAATCAAAATTAAAAAAATTCTCTTTTAAAATATTCAAAAGTTTACGAATATTAATAGTGAGTGATAGATTAATAACTTTAAACAATATTCGTGTTTGTGAAATATATGTAGAGAACATATCTATATCGTTGCCGTACAAACTTTTTACAATTAATAATAACACTTCATCAGATATATTATTTCCATAAATTTTTTTTGCTAATTCAACTTTAGCATCAAAAGCTCTTACTAAAAAAGCTCCTGTTCCACAAGTAGGATCAAGTATAGTTTTTGCTATAATTGTTTTATCTATTTGAGTAAATAAGGAATTAATATTATTAAAAAGCTTACCATTCTCATTATTTAATAGGGCAAAACTATTGAGAATAATAAACGTAGAAACATCTTCTGGAGTATAGTAAACGCCATTTCCTTTTCTCTTTTCTGATTTTTCGTTTATTTTTTCCAAATTTCTTTGAAAAGATTCTTCATCAATGTTCTTATACATAAGTAAAGCTATAAGCTTTTCATAGTAACGCTTATATTGATGTTGGTTATCAAGTTCTTGTAATGTTAAAAATAACTCTTCATTATTTTTAGATATATTTTCACTAAGAAAATCCGCTTTAATATTAAAATTTTTTGCCTTTAAGTCTTCATGATATAAATCAAGCAAAATTTTGAGTTGCCAAGAATTATAGAAAGACTTAAACCTTTCTACATCTAAATCACAATTTGCTTTTCTTAATAACATTTTCCCTCATACCGCGAATATATATAATATAAAAACATATTTTTTAAAATTTCATTAAACGTTCCATTTTTGTTCGAATGTATCTTTTGTTACTTTGTATGTCATTATACATGTTTTGTAAACTAATTTTAAAAACTTATACTAAAAATATTAACATTTTAATCAAAAACCATAGTTAAAAACAAAAAAATATACTATTTGGAAAATTCATCTCAAAAAATTTAGTAGAAAAAGCCAAGTCATATACTTCTATAATATATGACTGATACATACAACCAACTCAAAGACGAGTTATCAATTCTCTATCCCGATGTTACGGATATTGAGTTAAACGAAATGACGGATAATCTTATAAACTTTTATAAAATTGCGGTTGAAGCTGTTTTGGAACAAGAAAATAAATTGTCGTTAACGTCACAAACTTTAAAAACAACCTGTTTCCCTTAAGGTAAAGAAGTTGACATTCAATCTTATTTATTTTGCAAATCAGTTTAATACTTTGAAAAATAAGTAAAAAATATTTTCAAAATCTGTTTTACATTTGTTTTCAAACACGACTACAAAATTGTTTTTAATAATAAAAGGAAAATTTAAAATGACAAATGCTATAATTTTCACAAGAGTAAACACTCAAAATTCTAATATTGATACTAAAATTGACAAACTGATAAACTATTGTTGTGATAACAAATTATCTATAATTAAAGAATATTCTATTTGTGTAAGACGTAAAAATACACATTACATTAAAAATCTACTTGCAGATATTGCGACTATCCCAAGTGAACATATAAATGTAGTGTTTTATAGTATTGAGGATTTACCGTTTAATACAGAATGCATTGAGTTATTTGAAAATCTAATTAAAGCAGGAAAAGTTAGTCTTCATTTTTATAAAGAAGCATTGATATACAACTCTCAAACTCCAATGTCTGAAATAGTTAGGCTGCATTTGGTAATTTTGAAATGTAAATATCACAATGTTATACCTGAGAAAGAATTGCAAGACTTAGCTGATAAGATATATATAGCTCAAATGCAAGAAACCATCAAAGTTAACATTTTGAAAAATCAGTAAAATATTAGTAAAAAAGTTACAAACGGGCTCATTTTTTTGCGTACATTCCCATTTTAACACGACATAATAAATATACTGTAAAAACAATGGAGTAATAAAAATGAGTCTACTTGTAAAATATGTCATTACAGATCCTTGCTATATCTTGGATAATAAGACCTGGGACGAATGTTGTAAATTTTTAGATGACAGCCCGAAAGCATTTAATGAAGCTGTTTCTAAGGCTTTGACGAATTTAACAGGTTTTCCGGCTTATGTTTGTGATACCGGTTTGGGCGATTGGAATAATAAAATTTATGGCAGCTATATTATCCATAAAGAATTTTGCGCTGATTCCGGCATGGTTTGCGTTTGTCGTCTAACATCAGAAATTGAAAACCATTTTGCAAAAGAATACTCAGATATTTATTCGCATGGTGCGGCAGTTTTTGAAGGTTCCGATGATATTAACATTGATTTTGACATATCGGATCCTTCTTGGACTGTTGTAAAAATCCATGACAACCAAACCGGAAACTTTATCGAAACTATGAGTGCAGACGATTTTTACGCAGAAAATGACAATTTTGATGATGAAGATGAGGAGTATTAAGCCATGAGAAAGAAATATCAGAAAAGAGCTGTTTCTCTAAAATGTACTCAAGCCATTATATTTGCCCGTGTATCAAGTAAGAGACAAAAAGATGAGGGTATATCCTTAGAAGTTCAAGAAGAAAATACAACCCAATATTGCAAAGAAAATGGGTTAAAGGTTATTGCCAGATACAGTATTGATGAGAGTTCAACACATGGTGACCGTGCGGTATTTCATGAGATGATAAATTTTGCAGCCAAATGTGAGGGCAAGGTTGCTATTGTAGTTGCTTATGTTGATAGATTGCAACGTTTGCCGGAAGATTCATATTATGTTGAAAGTCTTCGAAGATCAGGAAAAGTAGAAATACATTTTATAAAAGAGCGATTGATTATTACAAAAGATTCCGCGGCAACCGAATTAACCTTTTGGAATATGTTTGTTATGTTTGCTAATGCGCAGGTTAACTCGCAAACAGATAAGGTTAAGGCAAGTCTCGCTAAAAATTGGTCTTTAGGGAAATGGCAGGGAACAGCACCTTTGGGATATCTGAATAAAAAAGATGACGATAATAAATCAATAATAGTTGTGGATCCGGTTCGGGCACCGATAATAAAACGTTTATATCAGGAATATGCAACAGGACTGCATACTATCAAATCTGTTTGGTGTTTGGCTAAAGAATTAGGTCTATATACCAGAGTTAAAAAAAAGAAAGGCTGTTTTGTTACCCGAAACACTGTATATGAAATACTGACGAATCCTTTTTATTATGGCGAGATGTGTGTTAAGGGTGAGCTTATACCGCATATATACGAGCAGCTTGTATCAAAAGAATTGTTTAACAAAGTTCAGGAAGTTTTTGTAAAAAACGGAACACACAACAGAACCAACATTAAGGAGATTGCTAAAAATTCTTATACATTCAGAAAGATGATACGCTGTAAAGAATGCGGTTGTTTAATAACTCCGGAAAAGAAAATTAAAAGAAGCGGTCGCGAGTATGTTTATCTGAGATGTGGACACTCTAAAGAAATTTGTCATCAAGGTGTTGTTAATGAAAAAGACATTGTTGAGCAATTAAAAACAGAGGTGCTTGATAAATTAACGCTTCCTTTGCCTTTGCAAGAAGTCCTGAAGAATCAACTTTTGAAAAATCTCAACGATACATCTCAATTTAATGCGATGTTTAAAGCTAAGATTACAAACAAAATTAACGAATTGAAAGTTAAAGAAGATAATCTGCTAGATTTTTATCTTGAGGGAAAATTGCCTCAATCTACTTATGAAACCAAGAAAGCAGCGATTGACAAAGAAATGGAAGAACTAAAAGCAACTGCGGAAAAATACAAAACGATTGATACAGATATGAAAAAACGGTTGAGAAGGTTATTTCAACAACTGTAAATATCTCTAATATCTTTGATAAGGCAACACCGGACAAGCAAAATCAGTTATTGCGATTGCTTATTACAGACTGCCAACTCAATGGCAAACGATTGGAATACAAACTCAAAACTCCGTTTGACAAGTTGATTGCTTGCAAAAATTATCAAGACTGGTCTCAGGTAGCTATTGATAATCTCGAGGAGTTTGAAAAGGTTGAGGTGTAGAGGTTATTTACATACTTTTTATTTCTAAGCTTATGTTTTGTATATTATCTTTAGGTAAATATAACATAGTATTGGAATCTTTTACAAAATATCCATTAGAAATAGCTCTAATCAGATAATTTTTTTTATTTGTTTCAGTATTTAAAACCTCTAATTCTGGGTGTTTCCAATCATATAAGAATTTTAATTCGCCTAAAAGGGGAGCGTAGAAACATAGAATAATGATTACAAGATGATATGTTTTTAGTTTATTTTCGTTGAGGAAAAACTGGTAAATTGCATATATGTATAGACCTGTTAATACTATATTGAAAGCTTTTACATAAATTGATGATATGTTTTCTGATAAATAATTAATAATCAATATGTAAAATATGACGCATCCTAAAACAGAAAAACATATGAAAAACATAATAAAAAGGAAAATAGCTAGATGAACTGCCATAAATAAAATCAGCGATAAAATTTTCTTTATGGGTTTAAATATTTTTTTTATTTTTACTATTATTTTTTTCAATTTTCTTCTTTTGCCGATATTATCTTTTGCCTGCTGTTTACGCAATTCTTGTTCTTTTTCATACTGTTTTATAGGGTCATGGTAATATTCATCTTGTATTACGCTGTTAGAAATGATTTGCTGAATATTATAACCAATAAAGCTTTCAAATTTTATCTTTTTGTATATAATTTGGTGTAAACAATCTTTTTTACGAGAAGCCTTAATATATACTTCAAAGTCTTCAACTAGTTTTGGAAGCCATGTAAATGGTTGAGTGAATACAAATGTTGCCAATATAACGTGTATTACAATAAAGGGCATAGTTCCTTCAAAATAATCAGCGTAGGATAAAAAGGTTATGTATTGATGAGAAGAAGGAATAAAATATCCTAAGTTAAATAAAAAAGACATAAACAAAAAACAGCCAAGAAACAATGGAATATATTTAACACACAAATCAGAAAGGCTCTCTTTCCGTTCATGATGTATATAAATTCTGTTTAACTGATTAATTTTATGTCGTCTCATTTATATTGCCTTAATTTCAATTTTCTATTATTTAACCTTATATAGAAAAAGATTGCAAACAATTTTTATTTTGTAAGTTTCTTGATGCACGATTTTTTGTGTTTACCGTTTTTTTTTAGATAAAATTAGTCCGTGTATTGTCTTACTGCCCCTGCCAATAAAAAAACCGTCCGTCAGGGCGGTTTTTTTATATTTCAAGCAGTTACCGAGCCCGTGTAAGGTGCGGTTATCAGAGCTGTTTTTGGATAGTTACACGACTCTTCTTTTCAAGTTTCCTTATTTTATAAGCAGTTAAGTTGGTTGGAATCTTATAGCTTTTGGGGAATTATTTTGATTCTAAGGTAATGTATTGGGGAGGAATTATGCCGCCTTTGATGACAATCAGATAGTATGAAACGACAGAAAAGCGTAAGCCTAATTTTTCATCACAAACAGACCAATCTACCGGAGAAGTGTCAATATCGTTAATTGAAGCCAATTTTACCATACGTTCATCAACATCTTGTGGTAAATCTTTGTTCAAGTTGGGACGGAGTGCCGGGGAAACGTAAACAGCTTCAATTAATCCGTCTTTTTGTAGAGCATCTAAATCAATAGAGAATAAGTCCGCATTCTCTATAAAAGGTTTGAACATATTGATGCTTTTTTCAGTCCATTGAATGGGCTCGGAAAAACCACGAATGGCACGGCTACGCCCTTCAAGACAATTTTCCATCCATTTGACAATTCCAGAGTGGGATGTTTCGCCGCCGGTGCGTTTGTAGTAATAACTTAAATCGGCATTAGGATTTTTTGCAAATGATAATATGCCGTCCTGTAACGCTGTGTTTCCTTTGGTGATGTAGTGGTATAGTTTTGTCATTTTAATACTTCTGAAATTTTGTATATAATAACATATTTTGCGAAAAAAGCAACTGCGGAAAAATACAAGACGATAGATACAGATATGAAAAAAACGGTTGAGAAGGTTATTTTAACAACTGTAAATATTTCTAATATCTTTGATAAAGCAGCTCCGGACAAGCAAAATCAGTTATTGCGATTATTTCTTACGGATTGTAAACTTAATGGCAAAAGGCTGGAATACAAACTCAAAGCTCTATTTGACAGACTAATTGTGTGCAAAAATTATCAAGACTGACCTCAAGTTGCTGTAGAGAATTTGGAAGAGTTTGAGATGGTAACGATGTGATGTTTTATCATGTGTAGGATAATTGGCTTTTTTATTTTTACTCTAAGATTAATAGTTGTATACTTTTTATATAATTGTTTTTAGAGAGAGACCGTGTAATGACTGATGAAATCATTTTTCGTAGAGATATGGAGATTGGAAATCTAAGTGCTGAAGCTGATCAGGACTTTTTAGATAACTGTTTTATTGAGACTGCTGAATACAACGAAATAAAAAACTATGAAAATAGAAAAATGATTATTTTAGGAAGAACGGGGGCTGGTAAAACTGCCTTATTAAATAAAGCAAAAGAAGAAGCAGATGTTGTAGTTGATATTAAACCCAATGTTTTTGTATTGCAATATATTGATAATGTCCCTTTTATACGTCAACTTAAAGAAGAGAAAATTAATCTTGAGGTCTTTTATAAATTTTTGTGGTTACATGAAATACTTTCAAGTATAGTGAAAAATTATTTCAAATATTATAATAAGAATTATCTTATGGAGCTATGCAAATTTGGAAGCGATTCTGAGAGAATAAAACAATTAAAAAATTATGTAAAACAATATGATGATGTTTTTTTTGCAGAAGGTACAAAAGAAAAAATAACGGATCAGCTTGAATCTAAGTTAGAAGCCGAGATGGGATTTAAAAATTTTGCAAAAATAGCGAGTACCCTTTCTGAATCTCAGAAAAAAGAAATTCAATCTAAGACTAGTCAATATGTAAGCAAAACCCAGATAAATCAATTAAAAAATTTGATATCTATATTGAAAGATTATTTTGAAAATAATAAGCAGAAAAAAATTCTTGTAACAATTGATAATCTTGATGAAAATTGGACTGATGAGGAATCGAAATATAAATTAATTAATTCATTATTAGATACTATTCGTTTTTTTATTGGTATTCCAAGTTTAAAAATATTAATTGCGATGAGAAACGATTTGCTGTCTAAAACTGTGGAGGTCTCAAACAGACAGAATGAAAAAGATGAATCCTATACAATAAAATTAAATTGGAGTCCAACGACGCTGACAAATTTAATTGATAAAAGACTTCAGTATATGTTTGAATTCAAATATAAAAAGAATTCAAAAATATCATTTAAACATATATTCGATTGTTTTATTTCTGAAACAGAAGGTTATAACTATATTTTAGAAAGAACAATGATGCGTCCTCGGGATGTTATTAGCTTTGTTAATCAGTGTATCAAACAAGCTGATGGCAGGACTTCTATTACGCCATTAGATATTATCAATGCAGAAAAGCTATATTGTGATGAAAGATTAACGGCTCTTAAACATGAGTGGCATACGTTGTACCCTAATGTAGAGTGTTATATAAAAGCAATAAGATCTTTAGGAAATAGATTTAATTATTTTAACATTAAGGATAATTATCAAACAGTATTAGATTCACTGCTTAATTCTGCGATTGAGAACCAAGATGATCCGATTGTTGTGTCATTTTTAGAGTGTAACATAGATAATGATAACTGTGTAAATGTTAATATTAAAACGTTAGTAAATACATTATTCACTATTGGGGTCGTAGGAATAGAATTTCCTGATGGAACAACATTGTATTCGAATGCAGATAAACCTAAACTTTCACAACTTGACTTTGATGATGATATTTATTTTGTTATTCATCCATTGTTTGCTAAGCGTAAAAGAAGTATTGCGATATAGTCCGTGGATTGTCTTGTTTCCCCTGCCAATCAAAATAAAGACGCTGAAAAGCGTCTTTTTTCTTTATAAAACAAGCGCTTAATCGAGCCCGTGTGAGGTGCGGTTATCAGAGCTGTTTTTGGATAGTTACACGGCTCTTCTTTTCAAGTTTCCTTATTTTATAAGCAGTTAAGTTAGTCAGAATCCCGTTTGTTCTTGGGATATGTTTATTAATTAAAGTAAATTAGAAGTAGGCAAAATATTAAAAACAGCAGAGTATATATGACAGCGTAGAAAATGTATTTATTGATGGATTGTTTTATTTTTCCGCGAAAGATAAAGGGAAAAATTATATAAATCAATAGATAAATACTTCCCCAAAAGCCTACATACGTTTCGTAATTTTCTGGGTTAAACAAGTAGGCTGTTGTAGAGCCCAGAATAGTGGGTATTAAAAAAAATCCGATTATAAACAAAAATATTTTTTTCATTAAAACCTCGCTGTTTAATGATAATTAGAAAAGATAGTAAAGGCAATATAGAATATTGCCTTTACTGAGGCGTTATTTGTATTTTCCGGTTTTATGGTAGGTCTTTCTAACTGTATTTCCAACGGATTTACAATAACTCGAACTATTATGTGGATTTTGTAAACATTTTATAGTTTCTCTTTCACCAACATTAAGAGGTTTTATTTCAAACGCTTTACGTCTTAATCGTTCGTATGGTTCACTTATTTTTTGTATTGCTTTATCAAAAGTTTTATTGCCAATTTTTTTAGCAGCATATTTACCTATTGTTGAAATTGCTTTACTAGCCATTTTATTTTCCTTTCTATAATTCTTAACACAATGATAGCGCTATCAAGCAGTATATAGGAAATGTTTCCTGCTAAAATCAATAATTGTTTAAATTATTTTTTTAGGTGTAAGTAAATATAAAAGTCCGTGGATTGCACTATGTGCCCTGCCAATAAAAAACCGTCCGTTAGGGCGGTTTTTTATTGGCTTTTAGGGAAATTGATGAGAACTCACGGGGAAGTGAGTTCGACAAGAAGGAGCCGGGCGAGACGGAAGTATCACCGTTCTTGCGACGACGAAGCGGCGGAGCGACAGCGCAGCCAATTGTCTGCCCCTGCCAAAGGAAACAAAGGGTTTGCGAGGAATCGCAGGTCTTTATGTTTTGATTCTAAGCCGATATTGGAGTTCACTCAGAATCAAATAGTTAGTATCATTGGTCAGAATAAATTTGGGCAAAAAAAACCTTGGAACATCTTGTTCCAAGGGGATAAATGGTTATTTATTTTTATGTCGCATATAAATTATATACGGTATGCTTAATGTAATGATGAATGGAACTCCTAAAGCAATTGCAATAACTATTTCTTTTATTTTTTGCTTGGACATAATGAAATTGTACAATCTGTTACAGATTTCTGTAATATTTTCCCATTGCCATATAATTAAGCATATTGCCAAAGAACAGGCAATTACAATGAAAAGGATTTTGAGAAACTTTCCAAATGTATCACATGTTTCAAAAGTATTATGGAAGCTTTCATAAGCTTCGTCAGAGTAATCAGCTCCGTTTCTCCAATCGTGTGGTGTAAACATAATTTTATTTTTTAGTTAATAATTCAGATATCTATAATTAATATGCTATAAACATATCATATTCCCATATAGCTGTCCAGATAATTTTTTTTGCAAATTTTGTACAATCAGTACAATTTGTTCTGCGTATAGAAAGGTTAGGAAAGTTTTTAATATTATAAATTCCGATGTGCAATTTTTTATATGTTTTTTAATCAATTGAATTTATCTTTTTTATATATCGGAGGAAAATTGATATGAATAAACTTGCACTGACCGAAAAAAGAAACCCGGAAACCGTCAATATAGATTTGATGGATTCTTGGCAAATTGCCAAGACGCTTAATAATGAAGACAAAAAAGTGGCTTTGGCGGTTGAAAAAGCTCTGCCTCAAATCGGTGATGCAATTGAAGTTATTGCGGAAGCTTTCAGAAAAGGCGGCCGGCTGGCGTATTTTGGTGCCGGTACCAGCGGGCGTCTGGGAGTGCTTGACGCATCAGAGTGCTGGCCGACTTTCGGTGTCGAGCATGGTATGGTCAACGGTTTTATCGCAGGCGGAGACCGGGCTCTGCGTTTTTCGGTTGAAAATTCCGAAGACAATGCCGATTTGGCACTTGCAGATTTAAATGCCTTCAATCCTACCCCTGATGACGTTGTTGTCGGTATTTCCGCCAACGGCGGGCCGCGTTATGTTCTGACTGTTTTAGAAGAAGCGCAAAAACGCGGTTGCAAAACTGTCGGTATCAGTTCAAATCCTGAAGCCAAACTAAAGGCTTTTGCCGATATCTTTATCAATCCGGTCGTCGGCGAAGAACCCATTGCCGGTTCCTCGCGGATGAAATCCGGCACAGCCCAAAAGATGATTCTTAACATGCTTTCTACCGGTGCGATGATCCGTATCGGAAAAGTTTATGAAAATTATATGATTGATGTTCGTATGATGAATCAAAAGCTGGTTGATCGCGGTATTCGCATTGTTTCTGAAATTGCGCGTATTCCATATGAAAAAGCGGCCGATTATATTGAGGCTTCAGGACATAAGGTTAAAACGGCCTGTGTTATGGCGGTTAAGCCGGTTTCCAAAATCGAAGCGGAACGACTATTGGAGCAAAATAACGGAATTCTCCGCAAAATCATTTCCTGAACAAGGTTAATAATGATTTTCGGGTCAAAGGGAAAATTTTATGACGATTAAACACTTACTTTGCGATTTGGATGAAACGTTGTTGCATACTCTGTCCACGACCAAAAATGCATATGATTGTGTCTTTGACAGTTTAAATATGCCCCGTAAAACTGCAGCAGAAATCAAAAAAGCTACAGGAGGAAAGCCTAAAAGCGAAATTTTCGGATATATGCTTTGCGGTGAAACTTTTGCTGCCGGTGAACCCTATAGCCTTCAAACCAAAAAGGGTTTGCGCACCTTGAACCAAAAGCAAATGGAAGAGACCATGTCTTTGGCTCACGATACGTTTTATAACTATATTGAACAAAATCACATTCGGGATGCCAGTTTGGTTGAAGGGGCTTTGACCTTACTCAGCTACTGTCAGAAGAATGAAGTCAGGCTGCATATAATTTCCAGTAAAAGTCCTGAATATTTGGAGCAGGAGTTAGATCATTTTAATTTAACGCCTTTTTTTGATAAAATATACGGTTCGCCTAAAATCCATCCCAATGAAAATGCGGCACAGCTTAAGTTGCGCGAAAAGCCGCACCGCGGTGCATTTGTTGCCATGTTTGACGGTAATCCTCCGCCACCTGAAGACTGTCTCGTTATCGGTGACGGTAAGGCAGATAGGGATTTGGCTAAAAATATCGGCTGCCGCTGTATTACTTTTGATGCAACTTATCCCGGTGGTATTGATAAGCTCATAAAAGCTATCGGTATCATTGATAAACATAATAATGATCGATTAGGAAAACCAATTTCCGGCATTTTGGCCGGCTTGTTGAAACACAGGCTCAAAAACAAATAGTTATGATTACCGCCTATTATTAAAAACGCTTGTTTTAACTTTGTGGCTATCTGATATTTGTTTTGATGTTGTTTAAAAGAATTTCTGGCTTTACTGATGTAGATTTATTTTCCGGGAGAGCCGTTTTTTTAGCGATGAAACGTTCCGGCCCGGTTTTGAACAAGGTGACGTCGCCAATTGAAGAAACGTATTCGTGATATTCAGCCAGGCTGCTTCCGATGCATTCCAAGCGTCCGCCTTTGGTCGCATAAACCTTAACTTCTCCGTCAAAGGTTTCTTCGGAAAAAGTATCTTGTCCCAGAGACGGTTCAGGGGTAACACGGGTACGTTTCATGCTAGACATATCTTTTATCTTCAGATTGTCTTCCACGGGAATCTGTTTAAAATGACCACTGGAAAATCCGACACAGTTATAAGCGCAGGCGCCGCCTCTTTTCGGAAAAATATCTATATACATCTGATATGTTCCGCTTTTGCCGTTAATATCAAAAAGCCATGCCGGATGGTCAGGCTGTCCGTCAGCCGTAAGTTCCGTGTAAACCAGTTTGGGATTACTGTTAAACGTGATGCCTTTACTTATGCCGCCGACGAAGGCTTTTACCCTCTCAGGAGATGTCAGCAAAGCTTTTTTCCCCAAGTTCAGTCCTTCGCCATAATTGTGAATTTCAAAGTCTTCATCAGGGTTTATGGGAGCCGGCTTTTCTTTTTCGGTGGTCGGTTCTGCTTTTGCTTTTTTAGAAATTTTCTGAAAGAGTTTGCTGTATAGGCTTTTTATTTTCATGTTATCCTCTTAAGGCGGTATGTTAACTTTATATAGATTAGCACAAAATTTAGACAAAATCAAGAGACGGTTAAGTTACGAATTAAAGAAGTATAATAGAAATATACAAGTATTAAATCGCAGAGCTTTTCAGGAATATTTTTTGGTGATTTAATGTCTTGCTTATAGAATGCTCAGGAATGATGCAAAGGGGCTTGTTTGTCCGGCAGGGGCGTGTTAAAGTGGTTCCGGCAAAACAGAAGACAAATTTAAGCCGGGATAAAATTGGCGGGCAATAAGATGAATGTCGTAAATGCAATAAAAGTACGCGGCGCGCGAGTGCATAATTTAAAGAATATCAATGTGGATGTTCCGCTAAATCAAATTGTGGGAATTGCGGGAATTTCCGGTTCCGGGAAATCGTCTTTGGCTTTGGGCGTTTTATATGCCGAGGGGTCCCGTCGTTATTTGGAGGCGCTGTCAACTTATACCAGACGGCGTATGACGCAGGCTCCGAAAGCTCTGGTTGATGAAATTTTGCATGTTCCGGCGGCACTGGCCCTTCATCAGAGACCGGGCGTTCCCGGAATTAGGAGTACATTCGGGACAGGTACGGAGCTGTTGAACAGTTTGCGGCTTATGTATTCCCGGCTGGCCTGTCACCGTTGCCCGAACGGGCATTATCTGGAGCCGACTTTGGCGGTTGCGGCGGAGAAAGAGCTTGTTTGTCCGGTCTGCGGCGTGCGTTTTTATGCTCCCGGAGCCGAAGAACTGGCTTTTAACAGTCAGGGGGCTTGTGAGACCTGCGGCGGTGTCGGCACAATCCGGACGGTTGACGAAACGACGTTGGTTCCCGATGAGAATCTGACGATTGACCAAGGGGCGGTTGCTCCGTGGAATTCACTGATGTGGTCGCTGATGACGGACGTCTGCCGGGCGATGGGGGTCAGGACCAATGTGCCGTTTAAAGATTTGACGGAGCGGGAAAAAGAAATTGTTTTTCATGGTCCGGCAGAGAAGAAACATATTCTTTACAAGGCCAAAAGTTCCAATCAGGCGGGGGAGCTCGATTTTACCTATTACAATGCGGTATATACCGTAGAAAATGCGCTGGCTAAAGTTAAAGACGAGAAAGGCATGAAACGGGTTGAAAAGTTTTTGAAAGAAGACGTTTGCCCCGATTGCCACGGTACCAGACTTTCTGCCCGGGCTCGGGCGCCTAAGCTGCGGGGAATTTCATTGGACGAGGTCTGCCGGATGACGCTGTCGGAATTATCGGACTGGGTCAAAGGCGTACCGGCGGCTCTGCCGGCGGAGATGCGGCCGATGGCTGAAGCCATTTCCGAATCTTTTGTGTCGGCGGCCAGACGCTTGCTCGATTTGGGGCTCGGCTATCTGTCACTGGATCGGGCGTCGTCAACTCTTTCCACCGGAGAGAGGCAGCGAATGCAGCTGTCCCGCGCGGTTCGCAATCGGACGACGGGGGTTTTGTATGTTCTGGATGAGCCGTCGATAGGGCTGCATCCGGCTAACATTGAGGGTCTTAAAACGGTTATGCATGATCTTGTGGCTGACGGAAATTCTGTTTTGCTGGTTGATCATGATACGGAAATTTTAGCGGAAGCGGACTGGCTGATTGAAATGGGGCCGAAATCGGGTGCCGACGGCGGAGAGGTTATTGCCCAAGGCACGATTGCCGAGATAAAGAATAATCGAATTTCGCAGATCGGTGCGTTTTTGAGCAGGCGCGGCGAGCGTATCCGTCCGCCGGTCAGGGGGACCGATGTTTTTGAAAACGGCGAAATTGTTTTGGCAACAGGCGCTGTTCATACGGTCAAACCGTTAGAGGTTAGAATACCCAAAGGGCGGCTGACGGTTGTTACCGGGGTGTCGGGTTCGGGAAAAACGACACTCATTCTGGAGAGCCTTGTTCCGGCTCTGAAAGCACAGTTGTGTGCGGACAAGCTGCCGCCGCATATCAAAACGGTTCAGGCTGACGGCATCAGGCAAATCAAGCTGATAGATTCCACGCCGATCGGCATGAATATCCGCTCAACGGTGGCTACTTATGCGAATGTTCATGACGAGTTGCGCAAGGCGTTTGCCAGAACGCCGGATGCCAAACGATGCGGATATGGTGCGGGAGACTTTTCGTATAATACGGGAAAATTGCGCTGTCCAGTTTGCGACGGCAACGGAACCGTCAGCCTTGACGTGCAATTTCTGCCGGATGTGGAAGTGCCGTGTCCCGACTGCCGCGGTTCAAGATATGCCAAGGAAGCCGAAGGCATCAAGTATGTCGCAAAGTCACAAGAAATGTTTTCTCTGTCTGAAATTATGGCGATGGATGTTAATCATGCGCTTGAGGCCTGCAAGGATTTAAAAGTTGTCCGGCAGCGTCTGCAAACGCTGAAAGACCTGGGACTGGGATATTTGACGCTCGGCGAAGCCACGCCAAGTCTTTCCGGCGGGGAAGCCCAGCGTTTGAAGCTGGCTTCGGAAATGGGACGCCGGCAGGAAGACAGCATTTTCGTGTTTGATGAGCCGACCATCGGTCTGCATCCGCTGGATGTTAAGGTTTTGATTAACGTTTTCCAGAAACTGATAGACAATCGCGCGACGATTATTGTTATTGAGCATGATTTGGACGTTATCAGAAATGCCGATTATGTTATCGACATGGGGCCCGAAGGCGGCAAGCTGGGGGGAGAAGTGGTTTTTTCGGGTACGCCCGAGGATATGGTTAACTGTCCGGCGAGCAAAACGGGGAGGTATTTGAAATAAATACAGGCAGTTGTTGCCGGTTTGCCGAGATTATTTGGGCGGACAAAGAATATAGTTATTGACAGATGAAAAATAATTTAATATGTTTGCGGCATTAAGTTAGGACGCATTAAGCGGATTGTTTCAGTCTGTCCGCGCGCGTGTGTTCTGCCTTTTCTCTGCCCTGAAAAGCAGAGATATGTTTTAAATTTTTTTAATGGATAGGATCCATGGCAAAAATCAGTCCGATACAGTTTTTTAGACAAGTAAAGCAAGAAGTTAAAAAAGTTACCTGGCCGACCCGCAAGGAAGTTGTCCGTACGTCGATTATGGTGATTGTGCTGGTCGCGATTGCCGCAACTTTTTTCTTCTTTGTTGATCAAATTTTTGGTTGGGTCGTTAAGTTAATCTTTGGTCTGGGAGCTTAGTCAGATGTCTGCACGTTGGTATGTTCTTCATGTTTACTCCGGTTCGGAGAAAAAGGTAGCCGAATCGATTAAAGAGCAGGCTGTTTTGAAAAAAATGGAAGATAAAATTCTTGATGTCATCGTTCCGACCGAAGATGTCGTTGAGGTTCGCAAAGGTTCCAAGGTCAATACCGAGCGCAAGTTCTTCCCCGGTTATATTCTGATTAAAATGGAAATGACCGATGAAAGCTGGCATGTGGTTAAAAATACGCCGCGGGTAACCGGTTTTCTGGGCAGCCGCAACAAGCCGCAGCCGATCAGCGAAGCCGAAGCCAACCGTATTATGACACAGATGGAAGAGGGAGTTCAGCGTCCGCAGACTCTGGTGGCTTACGAAGTCGGCGAGCAGGTTCGCGTTAACGACGGTCCGTTTGCTTCCTTTATCGGTTTGGTCGAAGAAGTTGATACCGAGAAGAGCCGTCTGAAGGTTTCGGTTTCCATTTTCGGTCGCAGTACGCCGGTAGAACTTGAATTCAACCAGGTGGAAAAAGTTTAGACATTTTCAACTGTCTTTGTTGTTAAAAAGCGCCGTTGCCGCAAGTGCAAGAGGCGCTTTTCTTTTAATCTTTCCGATTGTTTTTCCACCAGATTTTATTTATGTGATTGCTTTTTAGGGGAAACGCTTTATATTGATTTCATCATCAGAAAAGGAGGCAGGATGTTTAGAAATTTTTTTAATGAATTCAAAAAATTTGCCATGCGCGGCAATGTTATTGATATGGCCGTCGGTATTATCATCGGGGCGGCTTTCGGAAAAATCGTCGACTCTCTGGTTAAGGATATCATTATGCCGCCGATCGGTTTGTTGCTGGGTAAGGTGGATTTTACCAATTTGTTTGTCGTGCTTAAAAAAGGACCGGATTTTGCCGGGCCGTACGTGTCTTTGGCTCAGGCGACCGATGCCGGTGCAATTACTCTGAATTTGGGTAATTTTTTGAATGCCGTCATCAGCTTTACGATTGTAGCGTTTGCCGTGTTTGTTTTAATTAAGGCGATTAACGAATTGCAGGCCAAAATGCTGAAGCAGGAAGCTGCCGAAGAGGCGAAAAAAGCACCGACGACCAAGGCTTGTCCGTATTGCTGCGAGGAAATTCCGGTTAAGGCAACGCGCTGTCCGCATTGTACGTCTGAACTGGGCAAGTAAAACAAAGGTTCTCTTCGGAGGGCCTTTGCCGGAGATTTGATTCTTTTTGACTCAAATTGCCGAAAAAATACTTGCAAAATGAAAAGAATGTGATATACAGAGGCGACTCTTGAAAAGGAGGAATCTGTCTTTCAGGAGTGCGAATCGCGCCGAATCGCGGATTGTCCGGAAGGCGTAACGTCGGCCGGTAATGTTGCGGGCAGCGGTTTGCAAATCAAAGCATTGCTTTGAAGGTTTTAATTTAATTTCGTGGGAGATGAGCCATTGGTCTTGATTACCACGAAACCTAACAAGAGGTATTGAAATGGCTAAGTCCAAAAAGAAAATTTTAGGATTGATTAAGCTGCAAATCCCCGCCGGAAAGGCTAACCCTTCTCCGCCGGTTGGTCCGGCTCTGGGCCAAAAAGGCTTAAATATTATGGAATTCTGCAAAGCGTTTAACGCCGCAACTCAGAAAATGGAACCGGGTGTTCCTGTTCCGGTTGTTATTACCGCTTATGAAGACAAGTCTTTCACTTTCGAAACCAAACTGCCGCCGGTTTCTTATCTGATTAAGAAAGCTGCCAATGTTAAATCCGCTTCGAAAGAACCGGGCAAATCTTTTGCCGGTCAGATTACAATGGCCCAGGTTAAAGAAATCGCCGAAACCAAAATGCCGGATTTGAACTGCTCGACAGTCGAATCTGCCATGAATATGGTTAAAGGTCAGGCTGTTTCTATGGGTATCAAGGTAGTGGAGTAAGACAATGTCCGGAAAAAGAATCGTAAACGCTTATAAGACAGTAAACAAAGATCAGGCTTATGCTCTGAAAGAAGCTGTTAAAATCGTTAAAGAAAACGCTACCGCCAAATTTGACGAAACAATTGATGTTGCAATCAACCTCGGTGTTGATCCGAAATATGCCGACCAGATGGTTCGCGGCGTTTGCGCCCTGCCGAACGGTTCGGGCAAAAAAGTACGCGTTGCCGTTTTTGCTCAAGGTGAAAAAGCTGATGAAGCAAAAGCTGCCGGTGCCGATATTGTCGGAGCAGAAAATCTGGTTGATTCCATTATGGCAGGCAAAGTTGATTTCGACCGCTGCATCGCTACCCCGGATATGATGGGTATGGCCGGCCGCGTAGCCCGCGTTTTGGGTCCGAAAGGCCTGATGCCGAACCCGAAACTGGGTACTGTTACCGCCGATGTTGCCAATGCAGTAAAGAACGCCAAGGCCGGTGAAGTTCAGTTCCGTGTCGAAAAGAACGGTATTGTTCATGCCGGTATCGGTAAAGCCTCTTTCAGCGAAGAGCAGATTTATGAAAACGCCAAAGCTTTCATCGAAGCTATTCAGAAAGCTAAACCGCAAGGCGCCAAAGGTACTTATATGAAGAAGATTTCTTTGTCGAGTACTATGGGTGTTGGCATTAAAGTCGACATTTCAAATCTCTAATAAAATAGGGTCATGCTTGTTGGTTTTTTCCTAATGTAGCTATTTGTACATGTCGTCGAAAACCAACTTCGCAGCACCCGTACTTTATTAGTTATGTTAAACTTTTTTGGGGCGGGAGGCTTGCCTCCCAATCCGCTCTCGGAACGGCAACGTTCTGAAACTGTCCAAGACTGCAGGTGGTTGTTGTTGACAGCCCTAAATATCCTGCATAGACGGGAGTGAGTGTAAATTTATATCTTTTCTCCTGGACAGATTAGGTCTCAGTTTGACAAAGCTCGCGGCGAGGGCTTGGTGCCGAAGCTGCCGGTGGCGTGAAACTGGTAAGTGTTAAAACAACATCAAGAAGTTTGATGTTTTATTGTGGAGACAATAAGTGAACCGTGAAGAAAAAGCAGACTTGCTCAGCGAATTAAACGAGTTGTTTAACGGTGCCGAAGTTATCGTCGTATCTCACTATAAAGGTTTGACGGTTAAAGAAGTTTCGGAACTGCGCAACAACGTTCGTAAAGCCGGTGCAGGTTTCAGAGTTACTAAAAATCGGATTACTCGTCTGGCTCTTAAAGGCACAAAATTTGAATCTTTGGCTGACCTGTTCAAAGGACCGACCGCTATTGCGTTCGCCAATGACCCGATTTCAGCCTGCAAAGCTTGTGTCGAATTTGCTAAAACCAATGAAAAACTCATTTTGGTCGGCGGTGCGATGGGAACCGGCGTTCTTTCTCTGGATGAGATTAAACGTTTGGCAACCATTCCGTCTATGGACGAACTGCGCGCCAAAATTATCGGCCTGTTGCAGGCTCCTGCAGCTCAGCTGGCGAGAGTTACGAAGGCTTACAGCGAAAAAGAAGCCGCATAATTTTCGTTTTTATGCGGTTCTTGCCGGTTATTTTTTCTCTTGTGTAGTTTATTCTACACGGCGCTCAAAAATAACTTCGCAATTATCCGCCTAAAAGCAAAAATTTTCC
>ENA-OUQW01000903-OUQW01000903.1-human-gut-metagenome-genome-assembly--contig:-NODE-903-length-34883-cov-4.912255_pt1 | contig 34883 bp, 22 predicted proteins | sample MGYA00248464_ERZ548849 | MGnify/ENA primary metagenome ERZ548849 (study PRJEB26491, sample SAMN04978193) | human gut metagenome | host: Homo sapiens | study: EMG produced TPA metagenomics assembly of... | reverse complement strand
AGACAGCCAATCTTTATTAACCTTAAATCTAATACCATGAAAAACACAGTGCAAATATAGTGGGTTTTATGTTATACAACATAGTGTTTGGCTTATTTTCTACTTTGTATTAACATCTTTTATTATATATGATGCTTTTTAGCCTTGTTGTAGGGGATAAAGTGCAGTTTTTGCTAAGATAGTATTAGCTACTTTTACTTCACTTGCCTATCTTTGCTTTATGAAAAGCAGAATCTTATCAGTTGCCATATTCGGTCTGAGTATAATGGCACAGTTGACAGCTCAGAATTTCACTTCTTTACGAGAGCAAATTCAGTTAGCGGGAGAATGGCAGAGTTCTTTAGGCCCTTGCCGTTTACCGGGTACGACGGATGAAAACCGCTTGGGGGAGAAAAACAGGGATACTTTGATTACCTATCAGCTGACGCGTCTCTATCCTTATAGCGGCGAGGTGACCTATACCCGTGAGATAGAAATTCCCAAGACTTTCCGGGGCAAGAAACTGTTTCTGGTGATGGAGCGTACCAAACCAAGTACTTTATGGGTGGATGGCGACAGTATTGGCAGTTACGGACATTTGTATGCGCCTCATCGCTATGAATTACCCGTTTTGGCTGCCGGAAAGCATCAGCTGAGAATACGGATTGATAACTCGCCGACTTCCGTTCCCAAAGAAATACAAGGTTCGCACGCATGGACAGATGCCACACAGACAAACTGGAATGGTATTTTGGGAGAGTTTTATATCGAAGCGGTGTCGGATGCTTTCATCCAGTCGGTGCAGGTATATCCGCAAGTGGATAAGAAACAGGCATTGGTGGTTGTGGAAGTGGATGCGGAGAAAGATGGAAAAGGCACGCTTGACGTTGAGGGATATGCCTGGAATACTCCCGGAAAGCATACTTTATTGCCACAACAACTTGCTGTGCATTTGAAGAAAGGACGAAACAAGGTTGAGATACCCATAAGTATGGGGGATGCCCCTTTATTGTGGAGTGAGTTTCACCCTGCGCTTTATAAACTGAATGTGACACTTCGTTCCGGAAAGAACCGGGATAACCGTGTGGTGGATTTCGGTATGCGTAAGTTTGAGGTACAGGGCACGCAGTTCGTGATTAATGGTTACAAAACTTTCATGCGGGGTAAGCACGATGCTTGCGTCTTTCCGCTGACGGGATATGGACCGATGGATGTGGCATCCTGGCAGCGTGTCTTCCGCATAGCGAAACAGTATGGCATCAATCATTATCGCTGCCACTCTTTCACCCCGCCGCGTGCTGCACTTGAAGCGGCTGACATAGAGGGCATTTACTATCAGATAGAGCTTCCTTTGTGGGGTTACATCAAGCGGGAGAATAAGGGGCTGAATGATTTTCTGAAGAGGGAAGGAGATATGTTGCTGGAGCATTTTGGAAACCATCCTTCGTTCATGATGCTCGGTCTGGGCAATGAACTGGATGCGGAGATAGATGTGGTGCGTGAGTGGCTGGATGATTTCCGCAGTCGTGACAACCGGCATTTGTATTGCTACGGTTCTAATAATAACTTGGGTTGGAAGGGCCCGCAGGAGGGGGAAGATTTCTTTGTGACCTGCCGTGTGGGTGGGGGAGACGGATATACCACCCATGTGCGCGCTTCCTTTGCTTATGTGGATGCTGAGAAAGGCGGTATTCTGAATAATACCCGTCCGGCTACCGATAAGGACTATTCCGGTGCCATCGCCCGCTGTCCGCGTCCGGTGGTGGGGCATGAGAACTGCCAGTTCCAGATATATCCCGATTATGGTCAGATTTCCAAATATACCGGTGTGCTTTATCCTTATAATCTTGAAATCTTCCGTGACAGGTTGAAAGAGAATCATCTGTCCTCTCAGGCGAAAAGTTTTCATCAGGCCACCGGACATTTCTCGATAGAGTGTTACAAAGCGGATATGGAATATGCTTTCCGTACTCCCGGTTTCGGAGGGTTCCAGTTGCTCGATTTGCAGGATTATCCCGGACAAGGTTCTGCATTGGTAGGCATTCTGGATGCTTTTATGGACAGTAAAGGTATTGTTGAGCCTGAAACGTTCTATGGCTTTTGTGCGCCGCTTGTTCCTTTGGCGCTGATGAAAGATCATTGCTGGCTGAATACGCAGCGGCTGCATATCGATGTCGCTCTTTCCAATTATGTGGAGGGCGATTGGGACGAGCCTGTCCGTTGGAGTCTGGTTTCGGATGATGGCGGTTGGAAACGCGAAGGGCAATTGTCCGCTTCCGTCTCTCAGGGTGAGGTGGGACGTGTGGGGAGTATTGAACTTTCCCTCTCTGCGATAAAGGAAGCCCGGCGTCTGACATTGACTCTGTCCACAGGTGAGTATTGCAATTATTACCATCTTTGGGTATATCCCGACGAATCTGCCGAACCGGAAGGTGCTGTCTATGTAACTTCCCGGTTGGACGGCGACTTAAAAAAGAAGTTGGAGAACGGTGCGTCCGTTTTGTTTATTCCTGAGCATGACAGTATTCTTGTGCAGAGTGTGGGCGGTATGTTTACTCCTGACTATTGGAATTATTCCATGTTCAAGACTATCTCCGAGAATGCCGGAAAGGAAGTGTCTCCCGGAACACTGTCCATCTTGACCGATCCCATGCATCCGTTGCTGAAATACTTTCCAACAGAGGATCATAGTGATTGGCAATGGTGGAGCATTGCCCGTAATTCACGCCCTATGATACTGAATGCGACTCGCAGTGAATACCGTCCGTTGGTTCAGGTGGTGGATAACATCGAGCGAAACCATAAGTTGGGATTGGTCTTCGAGTTTGCTGTCGGCAAAGGGAAAATATTGGTCTGCATGACGAATCTTCGGGCCATTGCCGATATGCCTGAAGGAAAACACTTCCGCACCTCCTTGCTACGATATGTAAAGTCTGATGCTTTCCGGCCTGTGGAGCAACTTACCTGGGAAGAGCTGAACGCACTCTTTCACGCCGATATCAATCAAAGAATGATTATCGGGGTGAAGAATGAGTCGGATTATACGATAGGGAATGATTGATTAGTGACTATTCTACATACAGCACCAATCCCTTCAGATATTCCCCTTCGGGATGATAAATATTCACCGGATGGTCGGCAGGCTGCGTCAATTGGTGCAGGATGCGCACGCTACGTCCGGACATGGCGGCAGCCGTAAAGACAGCTGTGCGGAAATTTTCCTTGCTGACAGCCTGCGAACAGGAGAAAGTGAACAGGATGCCTCCCGGTTTGATTTTCTCGAAAGCTTTCACATTCAGTTTGCGATAGCCTTGCAGGGCATTGCGCAAGGCATCCCGGTGTTTGGCAAAGGCGGGTGGGTCGAGGACAATCAAGTCATACTGGTCGCCCATACGGTCCAGATATTTAAAGGCATCCTCAGCAAAGGCAGCGTGACGGCTATCACCCGGGAAATTCAACTCTATATTCTTATTGGTAAGGTCAATCGCTTTGGCGGAACTGTCTACAGAATGTACCAGTTTGGCATTGCCACGCATGGCATAAACGGAGAAACCACCCGTGTAGCAGAACATATTCAGTACCGAGCGCCCGTTTGCATAGCGTTCCAGTAAAGAACGGTTTTCGCGCTGGTCTATAAAGAAGCCTGTCTTTTGTCCTTTCAGCCAGTCGATGTGGAACTTCAGTCCATACTCCATGGCTACGTTGTCCGTGCTGCCTCCTTTCAGGAAACCATTCTCCGGATAGAGGTCGGCTTTGAAGGGCAAGGTCGTTTCTGATTTATAATAGATGTTCTCTATCTTGTCACCCATCACTTCGCTGAGGGCTTCGGCTATCTCCATGCGGTCAAGGTGCATACCGGCCGAGTGTGCTTGCATCACGGCGGTGCGTGCATAGATGTCTATTACCAATCCGGGCAGATTGTCTCCTTCGCCATGTACTAGTCTGTAAGTATTGTTGGTAGGATTTCCGGCAATGCCGATGCTGCGTCGCATCTCATAGGCAATGCTGAGTTTACGTTTCCAGAAATCAGCATCGATGTTTTCGTCCTGCCGGAAAGAAAGTACGCGCACGGCTATACTACCGATCTGGAAGTGTCCTTTGGCGATAAATTCCTTCTTGGAAGTGTAGATTTCAACTACCTCGCCTTCTTCGGGTTCACCGTCAAAGTGGGCGATGGCACCGGAAAACACCCAGGGGTGAAAACGTTTCAATGACTCTTCTTTGCCTGATTTGAGATATACTTTGTACATGGTTGGAGATGATTATTAACTATTGATTATTTCTTCTTTTTCTTCGTCCGGTGCCAGTTCGTAGTCACCGCTGATTTTTAATTCCTGCAATCTGTTGTAGATGTTGAGGCAAGCCCATGCGTCTGTGGCTGCGTATTGCTTCTGAGGCTCAGTCAGGTGTTCGGCTTCCCAGTTTGAAAGGCGTTGTGCCTTAGATATTTTTTCTCCGAACAGTATACCGTAAATCTTCTGCAAACTCTTGTCCTGTATGCCGAACATGCGGACATACTCTTGCAGTTCGATGCAGGCACGTTGTTCGAAAGGGGCGCGTTTATGCAACATCATAAAGTCGTCCCGCAAGGAAAGGCCGATTTTGGTGACCGACGGGCTTTCCAGTAATGAAATGATAGGAAGCGTCAGTCCTGTCAGGTTCAGTCGGAACAGAAAGCAATCTTCTTCCGAAGATACTTGCAGCAGGGCTACCTTGTGCGAATGTCCTTTGGTGAATGACGGACGTGTTTCGCTGTCGATTCCCAGCAAAGGATATTGCTTGAGGTAGGTTACAGCCTTTTCGGCTTCCCAGGGGGTCTGGACAACGTGTATCCGTCCCGGGAAGAGTACTTTCGGCATATTTTTGATCGTTTCTTTATTGATTGTTCTCTTGATAACCATAATTTATCTTTTTATTCGTGATGATGGTGACCATGACAATGGCAATCATCATCGTCGCAATCGCAATGGTCGTGGTGGTGTCCGTCGCAATCGCATTCGTCGTCGTCAAAATCCTCGTCTTCCGTTTCTTCGTCGTCAGATTGGTGGTACTTCACGTCGTGCAGGGCGCGGAGGGTGTTCACCAATGTCTGTCCCCAATATTCCCTGAACTGTTCCTGGCAGATGACCAGGGAGTCGTTCATGGTTTCATTCAGGCCCAGCTGGAAGACAAAAATAAAGTCTTTGATGGCCTGGTAAATATCCGCCAGGTCTTCGGAAATATTCTTTTTGATGGGCTGGTCGCTGTAGACCATATCTTGTATGAATACGTCCAGATAATCGTCCTTATCGGCGAGGATGCCGGCAAGGTTGATGCGGAGCACTTCATACGTCTCTTCCGTTACATAACTTTCGGGTGCTTCGTCACCGAGCATTTCGGTTTCGGGCAACATAGCTGCCTTGAGGTAGAGTAGTGGGAGTATCTTTAATGAGGTATCGACAAATATATCACGTTTCATCGTCTCCGCCTGTTCCAGGAACTTGCAGAACTCAGCGGCTACGGTGACGAATTCCACTACATTACGGTCGAATATCACTTGGCTTTCTTTTTTCATATATGCTTGATTTGGAACGCAAAGATAGTGCAAACCGAATGCAGTAGCAAATTTATTTGCATTTTGCTGAGGTGCGGCCTATTTTCGCAGAGCAAAGGTATGAAAAAGGTTTGTTTCTTCCTAAGAAAGTAGCTTATACCTTAGATACTTTTGTTTATTATCACATGATATTCGTTTCCCCGTTTTTTTCTCCGGTTGTTGATTCCGAGTTTGTGGAGTGCACGTCCGAAGTAGGCCACTTTGTTGATGGACAGCCGGTCCTTGATTTGGCCGAACTCGTCGATGTTGATCAGAAAGAAGCGGCCCAGGCTTCGTTCGGCGTCCTGTTTACTCTTGAAGTCGATGCTGTCCGTATAGCCGAAGCGCAATTCCGGTGGTAGAAGAATGCGGCAAAACGTAGATTTCGGTGATACCAGCCAGGTGGTTGACTTCAATCGTTCTCTTTCTTTATTTTTTCTTGCACATCCAGCATTTTCTATTTACATTGCCTCCGATTTACGATAAATTCTTTAATTGTCGGCTTTTATCAATACATACTAACAAAATAAATAGCAGGAATGAAAGACAAGCTAATTTTCTATATCATTAACATTGCAATCTATCCATTGATTACATTTGTTATCATGCCATGCCTCGTCAGATTACAAAATTTTGATGGAGGAGATGCTGCCGGAAATGCAATGGAGCGGGCTTTTACATATCTTTTTGGATGTGTAGTGGCTTGTGTTATAGTATTAATTTTCAGTTTTATAATTTCTTATAAATGGTTGCATTGTGTATGGCATGCAGTTCCTGCATTGGTTTTGGGAGTTTTCCTTATTTGGTTCCTTCCCGAAGCAGAATCCTATATCGAATCCAACAGAACCCGTCATTATAAAGAATATTATGCCTCAGGTCAGCTTAGGGAAGAAGGAGTTAAAATCGGAAACCGTGCTCACTCCAAGCATGGTATAATCACTTACTACACAGAAGACGGGCATATAGACCGGACGGAAACCTGGAAGAAGGGTGAAAAGAACGGGGAATACTGCGAATACTACGACAATGGAAAACTGGCGGCAAAGGGCATTCAAATCTACTGCTTTTTACGTGGAGAATATGACAGCTACCGCTTTGGTAAATGGCTGTTTTATCGCGAAGACGGAACGCTGGACGACGAGCGGACGTATGATGAAGGAATTCTTTCGGGGTCTAAAAAATATAAACTCTGCTGGTTGAAGTCTCAAAACGGTAGACACATTGTCTGTGATATAGGGAATCATCAGCCTTTTACGGGCGAATTGGACAAAACTGCCATTGTGGACAACGATGTTATTCCGTTTTATTATACAGGAAAAATCATAGACGGAAAGTTTGATGGCGCCTGGAGTGGCTATTATGATTCATTAGGCTTACAAATGTCGGCTGAGGGAACTGCTGTTATGGGTAAGAATGAGGGCAAGTATACAGCTTATTATCCGAATGGTCAAGTATCTGTCACAGCCTGCTATCAGGATGATGAACTGGAGGGGGAATATTATAGCTATGACAAAGAGTCCGTTGTTACAGCCCCACATGGAACTTGCAGATATACTTGCCATTATGTAGATGGAAAACGTCATGGTATTGCCCGCTGGTGGAATGAAGACGGTGTATTGGTACGCGAATCGGAATATGACACAGGGGAAACTGATGGTGCCAGTCGGGAATATTATGATAATGGCGGACTTAAATCGGAATATATTTATCGCAATTCTCAAAAAGAAGGTCCTTACGAATGTTACTACGAGAGTGGGGCTTTGCAGGAAGAAGGGTGCTATAAAAACAATAGAAAGGTGTATTACAAAAGTTACTATGAAAATGGAATGCTTGAAGAGTTGTTGCTGGAGGGGGATACCCCTGTGCATTATGCCCCGGATGCTTATGTACAAGTTGTTTATTCATTAAAGAATGGATATGAACTTCGGATTTCCTTGTCACCGGACAGCATACACGTTTTTACTCTGAAGCAGGATGGCGAAGGGTATGTGATGGAAAAAGATCCGTATTGTGGCTACGACAAAGAAAAGTTTGCTTTACGCTATAGTGGAATCGATTTCGATGATTATTTGGTGTTGGACAGATGGGAATCTCAATACAGTGTATATTTGTACCTGTACGAAAAGAGTACCGGGAAAAATTTGTTTAAAGATAAACTGTATTTGGAAAGTGGTTACGATGCATCTGCTAATCTTCTGTTATATCTTGATACGGATGACAAGACTAATCCGAAAGGTAATCTTACGTTACTTAACCTGCAAAATCTCTCAACGATGGAAGTAGATGTAAGGCGGTTTATTCCCGAAGATGTACTTCCAAACTATTATTGGAACGATTTTAGTGTAAAGAAAGTCAATAGCACATCGGTATGTATCACTTATGATGGTGAAAAATCAAAGCAAATTTCTGAATTAATATTGGACTAAATTACCTTTTAAGTCATAATTATCACTCCGAATGCATTTACCGTTGCGCCACTGATAAATAGATATCAGTGTGCCGTCAGCACGATAACTTTCACGATACGACACCTCACCTTTTTCATAGCTTCCCTTTTGGTAACTACCATCAATGTTGTAGCTTTGGAATGCCCCATCTTTATCTCCGTTATGATAATTATACATTAGTATGAGTTTACCATCCGAACCATATTTGCGAGAGACTCCCTCTTTTTCTCCTTCAGAATATTCTGTTTCTTCTTCCAGAGTTCCGTTTTCATAATAAGAGGTATAATTACCTTCGATTTTCCCGTTGACATACACCGCACTTGTCATTAACTGACCGTTAGGATAATATTTCTTGAGTTGACCGTTAAGTTCTCCATCAACGTAGGTTGCCGTTGCGGCGACGATTAAATCGTTCCCTGTGGTGTAATAAGAGCAGAAATCCCCATTACACCGGCCATTGTTTACTGGTACGGTATATAAATTGGGGAAAAGAGCTTTACCGACAATTCCAGTCTTATTAAGTTTCCCTGTAAATGGTTTGCCTGTGACAATCACGCAAACCAGTTTTGTTGAATTAAAGTAAAGAGTAAAGTTTTTAGAGCTAATCAGTTTACCTTCGGCGTAGGTGCGTTCATCATCTATACTGCCGTCTTTACGATAGTATATCCAGTTTCCGTCCTGGATTCCAATTAGTTCTCCATTATTCCACTCACCGCCTTTGAATTCACCTTTTACCATCAGTTTGCCGTCAGGGTAGTATGATTCGCAAGGACCTAGCGGTACACCTCTTTCGTAGGAGTCAACGGACTTTACCGTTCCATCTGGGTAGTATCCGGTAATTTTGCCGTGCTTATTCTCAGCACTCCTTTGACCTATATAATATCCTTTTTCGCGAATTATGCCGCTTTCATAGTGCCTTTCATAGGGGCGGAGTAAATTGTTTGCTTGCTCCTTCTTATGAGCTTCTATTGTCAGGATGGAAACACCGCCCACTATTAATGCGAAAACACCTATCCACCATGTCCGTACACACCAATGAGCCAGTATCGTTGAGAGTACGAACCAGAGAATGAATGAGAATAGACACCCGTAATAGAATGAAAATCCAGCGGCCATACCTCCACCGGCTGGATCCGTTGATTCGCTAAAGTCCTTGAATGAGTTACTCCACGGGACGATAACATAAAACAACGCTGGATAAACAGCTGAAGTAATGATGAAAAACACTATTCTTTGAATCATTTGCGTGCAATTATCTTTTTGGCCAATATTTTGCAAATATATATCGCAGTCAGGCTAAATATAATTATAGAATAGATAACCCTTGCCATATCCATTATATAAATAGTTATGAAAAGCCAAGTCGTTTACATAATATTTACATGTTCCCGAAATAATATCTTTATCTTTAATGTCATATCTTTCTGCCCGATGCAACAGGTTTGCTTCTTCCAGTAATCTGGCATCTTTGATGTTGTTTCTTTGTACAATGTCCCTTAACAAGACGGTATCTTTGATAGAAGAAATAAATTCCGTTTTGTTTCAAAATTGTTGAGATGAAACAATTCGGGGAAACCTCCTGACTTTAAGAATTCCATGTATGTATCTTTGTTCACATTTCTCTCAGAGATAAGTGCATATTCCTCTATATTAAAAGGAAAAACCTTAAACTCGATATATCTTCCCGATAGTAATGTTGACAATTGACTCGAAAGCATCTTCGAATTGGAACCTGTTATCACAATTTCGCAATCTTCCGTATAGTCTTGAGATAAAGAATTCACGGCTTTCTCCCACTCCGCGATGTTCTGTATTTCATCCAGGAATAAATAAATTTTCCCGGCAGGCTGTTCTTTCTTTCTATACAACTGGTAAATACTGAGTAAATCGTCTGCATTCCTGACGAAACTGCAAGGGACAAATTTAAAGTTTCTATACAAGTAATTGTAATCTTTCGTCCATAAGTGCATACGTTTCCGGCAAATATAATAGAAAATTTTCAGGTGCACTTGAAAAAAAGTGTCTTTTTTGAGGGGAAGATCAAGTGTACCTGATAAGCTGCTTTATTTTTCTCATAATCGTCCATCAAGTTTTCTAAGGTTTCAACTTCTTTTTCTTTACTATCATCTGCATATATTTCATCCACTCTGCTGGAAAACAAACGAAATTCATTATCATTTTCCAGATGGCCTCTTTGAACTATTAGATTTATTTTAGCTGATACTTTATCATGGTCTTCATCCAAATCAAAACCAAATTTGTCTCTCAATATCTGATTTAATTCAATTAATTTATTGGGTGATAAACCTCTTGCCATTTCGTTAGTATCATTATACATCATTCTCATTTTCTGTGGTGAAATAAATTCTTTTCCGTTAAAAAGGGCATGTGTTCTGAGAATTGAGCGGACACCCTGACTTTCAGTTGCGACACCTTCCCCTTCTTTCTTCTCAAAACAGTATCTTCATACCCACCATGCCATAACCGGTACTTCCTGCGCCACCTTCGGCAAAAAGAGCCAGATGTTTTGCGAAGTTCCACTCCACACCTATCGGCATCACTTGCCAAGCTATGCACTTATCGTTTTCCATAGTGGTGGAAGATGAATCCAAACCCTCAGATGAGGGCTCAAAAAGGGTCATTTTCCCTTTTTTTACTGACATCAATCCGATGCCTGCACGTGAATAAAAAGAAAATTGATTTAACCGGAGCCAGGTATATTTGCCGGTGAACATCACTGTGTGGCATGTGTTTTTGATTTCTGCCAACGGTATGGATGAGCCCAAAACAATATCCCGTTTCACCGTATTATAAGAATAAGAAATGCCGATTGCCAAAGGATCAGAAACATGAAACAGATATCCTATGTTAATTGTACCGGAAAATTTCTTATTATTAGTGGAGTATGGGGCATTTACAGTGGCATTCACTGGTAGATTCGGTTCGAGAACAGACGCTATCGGCGCTAAACCGTAACTTACAAACAATTCATGTCTCACTGTGACTTCCTGAGCATGTAGTATTACTGCAAGCAGCAGGGTGAATAATGATGATAGAAGTTTTTTCATACATGAACAATTGTTGTGTTCCTTGCTAAAAAGGTGCGTTATATAATATATTATCTTTAGTAAAAAAGTGCAATAATTTTACGTAGAATTTCATACAGCTCTTTATTCGCAGCTCATTTAATCTCCCTTTTGTTCATCTTGCTAGCTTTCTCTAGTGATATATAGTTTTTAGATAATACACAAAGCAATAGTTCATGCAAACCCTTACTGTATATCGTTTTTTTTAAATATATTAAATAAATGCTAATTTTAATCAAAGTGGGGTGCTTTTTGTATTGTTTTAACATTGTAGTTTGGGTGTCATTTTGATACTTATTTCAGTATAGCTTCTGATTCAGAATTATGTTATATAGCTGTTCTAATGCTTGCCACCACTATGTTTTTTTACTACTGATCGTCTGTTATGTATCCTAAATAGTATAAGTATGCAAGTGAAAGCATATATAAACAGTGAAGATAGATGGCAAGTTTGTTTGTGAATGTGATTGTTTTCTTGCATCTTCTAAAGAATCTTTAGAAGACAAGGTTGAGAAGAGAGCAATATTTTTATTACTTTTGCACCAATCTATCATTCATTTACTAAGGAATTCTATTTCATGGCTAAGAAAAATTCTACAAAAGATACGGAGCAATCTCTTTCCTTGTTTGGCAAAATAAGGGCAATCTTCAAAAACGAAACCATTCACTTTATTGTCGGACTGGTACTGGTCATATTTTCAGTCTATCTGTTGCTGGCCTTTTCTTCGTTCTTCTTTACGGGGGCGGCGGACCAGAGTATTATCGACTCCGCTAACTCACAGGAACTGGCTTCCGTCAATAATGGTGTGAAAAACTATGCCGGTTCGCGCGGTGCGCAGTTGGCAAACTATCTGATTAATGATTGCTTCGGCATTTCATCTTTCTTCATTCTTGTGTTCCTTGCGGTGGCAGGATTGAAGCTGATGCGTGTGCGTGTGGTCCGCCTTTGGAAATGGTTTATCGGCTGCTCGCTGTTGCTGATTTGGTTTTCTGTCTTTTTCGGTTTCGCGTTTGTGGAACAGTATCAGGACTCTTTCCTGTATTTGGGCGGTATGCACGGATATAATATCAGTCGTTGGCTGGTGTCGCAAGTCGGTACGCCGGGCGTGTGGATGATTTTGCTGGTGACTGCCATCTGTTTCCTTATCTACCTCAGTGCGCGTACTGTCATTTGGCTGCGTAAGCTGTTCAGTCTCAGCTTCTTGAAACGCAAACAAAAAGAGGAAGAAGAAAAAGAAGAGGGAGAAACACCGGAAGAATTTACAGACTCCTGGACGGCAAAGGGGAAGAAAAAGCCTGTTCCTGCTTCAGAAGTGGCGGAAACTGATATCAAGGAAGATGAAACTCCCGTTGAAGTCCCTGAACCTGTGGAAGAACCGGAGAACGAAATAACGCTGGATTTAGGTGGTATGACTGAAAAAGAACCTGTCAAGCCGTCTCATGGGGAAGTATCCATGATAATAGAAACTCCTGCTCCGGATCCTGTGCCTCCTGTCGTGGAGAAACCTGCGGTTGCCGAGCCCAGTTTTGAGGTGGAGACTGTGGAAGATGAAGAATATAAAGGTCCTGAAAAGGAGCCGTATAACCCTCGTCTTGACCTTGAGAATTATCGTTTCCCGTCCGTCGACTTGATGAAACATTACGATAATGCCGAGCCTACCATCGACATGGCGGAACAGAATGCCAATAAAGATAAGATTATAAACACATTACGCAGCTTCGGCATTGAAATCAGTACGATAAAAGCGACTGTAGGTCCTACGGTGACGCTGTACGAGATTACTCCGGAACAAGGTGTGCGTATCTCCAAAATCCGTGGTCTGGAAGATGATATCGCCCTCAGCCTCTCGGCATTGGGCATCCGTATCATCGCGCCTATCCCCGGAAAAGGAACCATCGGTATTGAAGTGCCGAACTCCAACCCGAAGATTGTTTCGGGGCAGAGTATCATCGGAAGCAAGAAGTTTCAGGAGTCCACTTATGATTTGCCGGTTGCCTTGGGTAAGACGATTACCAACGAGGTCTTCATGGTTGATCTGTGCAAAATGCCGCATATGCTGGTTGCAGGTGCCACCGGTCAGGGTAAGTCGGTCGGACTGAATGCCATCATTACTTCCCTGCTTTATAAGAAGCATCCGGCGGAATTGAAATTTGTGCTCGTAGACCCGAAGAAGGTGGAGTTCAGCATCTATTCGGTGATTGAACATCACTTTCTCGCCAAATTGCCCGACGGGGAGGATGCCATCATTACGGATGTGACCAAAGTAGTGCAGACGCTGAATTCTATCTGTGTGGAAATGGATACCCGTTACGACCTGCTGAAAGCTGCTCATGTGCGTAATATCAAGGAATATAACGAGAAGTTCATCAATCGCACGCTGAACCCCGAAAAGGGACATAAATTCATGCCGTATATCGTGGTGGTGATTGACGAGTTCGGCGACTTGATCATGACGGCAGGTAAGGAGGTTGAATTGCCTATTGCCCGTATCGCCCAGTTGGCGCGTGCGGTAGGTATTCACATGATTATCGCTACGCAACGTCCGACCACGAATATCATTACGGGTACAATCAAGGCGAACTTCCCCGCACGTGTCGCGTTCCGTGTGTCTGCCATGATAGACTCACGCACCATCCTCGACCGTCCGGGTGCTAACCAGCTGATTGGTCGCGGTGATATGTTGTTCCTGCAAGGGGCTGACCCGGTGCGTGTGCAATGTGCCTTTATCGATACGCCGGAAGTGGCGGAAATCACTAAATTCATTGCCAAGCAGCAGGGCTATCCTACGGCCTTCTATCTGCCCGAATACGTAGGTGAAGATGGTGGCAGTGATTTGGGAGATGTGGATATGGGGCGTCTCGATCCGCTGTTTGAAGACGCTGCCCGCTTGATTGTCATTCATCAGCAAGGTTCCACTTCACTTATCCAGCGTAAGTTCGCTATCGGCTACAACCGTGCAGGACGATTGATGGACCAGCTGGAGAAAGCCGGTATTGTGGGACCGGCGCAAGGCAGTAAAGCGCGTGAAGTGCTCTGTGTCGATGAAAACGACCTGCAAATGCGGCTGAACAATTTACTGTAATTCCTGTTAAATAAATGATGAAGAATGTTCTTTTAGTTTATATATGTTTGTTCGGCCTGTTGCTTCCGGTTTCGGCACAGCAATTGGATGCCAAAGAGATATTGGACCGTACGACTGATGCTTTTCGCCAGGCGGGAGGCATACAGGCGGAGTTTACTGTTCGGACTTATGCAAAAGGTGTGTTGGAAGGGACTTCTACCGGAGTCATCCGTCTGCAAGGAGAGAAATTTCAACTGGATGCTGACGGAGTGAAGACCTGGTTTGACGGCCGTACGCAATGGAGTTATCTTACCGGCAGTGATGAAGTGAACGTTTCCGAACCTACTCCGGAAGAGTTGCAGAGCATCAATCCTTATGCCTTATTGTCTATTTACAAACAGGGATACCATATAAAGTTAGGTAAGACGAATACTTATGGTGGTAAATCAGCCTATGAGGTGATATTGACGGCTACTGACAAAAAGCAGGATTTGCAATGCGTCATTCTCTATGTTGACAAAGCCACTTTCCGCCCTTTGTGCATTAGTATGACACAAAAAGGGGGAAGTAGCGTGGCTATCCGCATAACGTCTTATAAATCGGGACAGGTTTATAATGACAGTTCTTTTACTTTTGACAAGAAGGCTTATCCGACTGCGGAAGTGATTGATTTAAGGTAAGGACTATCTGTCGCAGAATAACGGATACTTCGAGATCTGAATAATTTATGATATAAGTGTTGAAATACTAAATAATAGAATGATTATGGAAACAGAAAAAGTAAAATGTCTGATTGTAGGTTCTGGCCCTGCCGGCTATACGGCTGCGATTTATGCGGGACGTGCCAACCTTTGTCCGGTGCTTTATGAAGGATTGCAGCCCGGCGGTCAGTTGACAACTACTACGGATGTGGAGAACTTTCCCGGTTATCCGGAAGGTATCAGTGGCCAGCAATTGATGGATGATTTGCGCAAGCAGGCGGAGCGTTTCGGTGCCGACCTGCGTTATGGTGTTGCTACGGCTTCTGATTTAAGCGCAGCTCCTTATAAAGTGACGATTGACGGAGAAAAAGTGATTGAAACAGATACATTGATAATCGCTACAGGCGCTACGGCTAAATACCTGGGACTGGAAGACGAAAAGAAATATGCTGGTATGGGTGTCAGCGCTTGTGCCACTTGTGACGGTTTCTTCTATCGTAAGAAAGTGGTAGCTGTGGTCGGCGGCGGTGATACGGCTTGTGAAGAGGCTGTTTACCTGGCCGGACTGGCAAAGAAGGTTTATCTGATTGTGCGTAAGCCTTTCCTGCGTGCTTCTAAGATTATGCAGGAGCGTGTGATGAAGCATGAGAATATTGAAGTGCTGTTTGAACATAATGCGGTAGGGCTGTTCGGGGAGAATGGTGTGGAAGGTGTTCATCTGGTGAAACGTATGGGTGAAGCGGATGAAGAACGTTACGATCTGGCTATCGACGGTTTCTTCCTGGCTATCGGTCATCAGCCGAATTCGGACATTTTCAAGGCTTACCTGGATACGGATGAAACGGGTTATATCATTACCGAGGGGGACAGTCCGCGTACGAAAGTGCCGGGTGTGTTCGCTGCCGGTGATATTGCTGATCCTCATTACCGTCAGGCTATTACGGCTGCGGGTAGCGGTTGTAAAGCTGCGCTTGAGGCAGAACGATACCTTTCTTCCAAATGTCTTCTCTGATTTCTGACAGATAAAGAAAGAGGCTGTGCATTTCAAATGTTGCACAGCCTCTTTTTCTTTTAATATACTTCTTTTTCTATTAGTACACCTCTATTTCGTCTACATATAAGTCCGAAGGAACAATATCTTCCGGTGTGTCTTTGCGGCAGTCTATGCCGTTACGCAGAGTTCCGCCACTCTTTAAAGTCACTTTGATATAGCGTGCCTCAGTCGGAGTGCATTCCACAGTGTCGGTGAACATCTTTCTGCCATGTTCAGGATATTCGCGAGTGGTATAGGAGGCTTGCCCTATTTCTTTGAACTCTTTGCCATCATTTGATACCTCTACGCGGGCAGCACTTGCAGGAAGTACGCGGAAAGCGGGGTTATAAAACGTTCCGAAAGTTACTTTACTGATAGTGACCGGCTTCTCCATGTCGACGGAGAATACGAGTTCATTGTTGTTTTTCTCGTTCAGGCTGAAAGCTACCCACGGTGTGAAAGAAGCGATGTTGCCGCGTTTGCCATTTGTCAGCCCCAGCGTAGTGGTGTCTGCACCTAACACGTCATTCTCTCCGATGATGTCGCCGTTCATCCAGCCGCAAGGCGGAACCGTAGTGTATTGTTTTCCGGCTATCAGGTTTGCGTATAGCTTTTTACCGTTCACTTTTCCCAGCATCTTGCCATCCTTGAAAGCCGCCGCCTGCAAATCGATACTGCCTTCCCAGATGAATGGTTCGGTGTAGAGGTCGGACTTGGCGGTCGGGGCACTTCCATCGGTTGTATATCTGATTTCAGCGTCGGGATAAAATGTCTCCAGCACAGCTTTCAACGTGCCGTCGTAAACATGAGTATTGATGTTCACATCAAAGAAATTGCGGCAGGCTTTCACATTCATGGCGTCCATACGTTCGAAGTCTTCTACCATACGGCTCCGGAAGCAATCCCAATTTTTCCTGTTATTCTGCGTCCAGCCTGTTTCAGCTATGGCTACGGCACGGGGGAATGCCTGATAGTCGCGGCGTTCGTCATTCTGCATATATTCGTTCCATATATTGCCTTGCACCCCGATGATGTGCTTCTTTACCAACTCTTCCGAATCATCAGGAACAGGGTTGTAGCTATATGTTTTCTTCAGCGTCTGATATCCGCCGATGGTGGTGGGTGCTGTTTCCGGTTCTTCCTGGTATTGATCCAGATATGCGTAGGGACTTGGAGTCATGATGGCATCGTGTCCGGCTTTTGCAGCGTTTAAGCCGCCCTGCACTCCGCGCCATGACATGACTGTGGCATTGGGAGCCAGACCGCCTTCCAGAATCTCGTCCCAACCGATAATGTTCCGTCCTTTGCTGTTGAGGTATTTCTCCATACGGGTTATGAAGTAGCTTTGCAGCTTTTCTTCTTTTGTATGCTTCTTGCCGTCAACGGCATTTGGGGTAGTGTCGTCTTTCAGACCTAATTTCCTGATTAGTGCCTGGCAGTGGGCGCAATTTATCCAGGCGTCTTTAGGACATTCGTCACCACCGATATGGATATATGAACTGGGGAACAATTCCATGACCTCATCCAATACTCCCTCCAGGAACTGGAACGTTTCTTCTTTGGGACAGAACACTTCCTCGAATACTCCCCATGTGCCGGTCACTTCATAAGTGGTGTCCGGCCTGCAAGATAGTTCGGGATAAGAAGCCAAGGCGGCGATGGCGTGTCCCGGCATCTCTATTTCGGGGATGACGGTGATATATTTGCTTGCTGCATAGGCCACTATGTCTTTTATTTGCTCTTGCGTGTAGTAACCTCCATGCTCTTTTCCATCGAAGATTTGCGGCCAGTTGACATAGTAATAGTCTATCAATGTCTCTTTCCGTTTCGAACCTACCTCTTGTAGTTTCGGATATTTCTTGATTTCTATCCTCCAGCCCTGATCGTCCGTCAGATGCCAGTGGAAAGTGTTCATCTTATGCATGGCGAGCATATCGATGAATTTATAAATATAATCGGTAGTGGAGAAATGACGGCAGACATCCAGCATCAGACCACGATAGGGGAAACGGGGAGCATCTTCAATTTCTACGGCAGGCAGAGACCAGTCGGCACGTTTCACGGTTTCCTTTCCATAAATGGCAGGGGGCAACAGTTGGTACATGGTCTGTACGCCATAAAAGAAACCGTTGGGGTGGGATGCTGAGAGGGTGATTTCATCCGGAGCGATGGATAGTTTATATCCCTCCTCAGGCATTCCGTCTATCGTAACAAAACGGATGTCAGGCTGTTCCGCATTCTCTTGCGGACTGGCTTGCAGGGAGATACCGGAGATTAGCTGGATACGGGCAATCAGGCTGTCTGCAATGGCTTGCACTTCAGGAGTACAACCGGCGGTGACGACAGAAACTTTATTGCTCAGTTGAAAACGCCCTTCCTGAGGGGTCATTTGATTGGGCATCGGAACGACATTATACTCGTTCACTACCTCTTTCTGGTTTTGCTGACAACCGGGGGAGGTTAGCAGCAAACTTGCTAAAAGCAAGGAGCTTAGTCCTTTTTTCATGGCATTAATGTGTGTTAAGTTTATAAAATGGATCTTTATCCTATTTTGCTTATTTTCTTCAGCTTTTCTTCGTCGATGATTTTTATTTTGCGTCCGTCAATGGTAATTAATCGTTCTGTAGAAAATTGTGACAAGGTGCGGATAGCATTGGAAGTTGTCATATTGGATAGATTTGCCAAGTCCTCGCGTGACAGGTAGATGCTGAGGGTAGAACCATCTTCTTCCAGTCCGTAACTTTCTTTGAGGAAAAGGAGCGATTCGGCCAATCTTCCGCGGATATGTTTTTGAGTCAGGTTGACAGTGCGCTCGTCGGCAATGCCCAGGTCGATGGATAACTGCTTGATAAAGAATAAGGCAAGGTCATTGTTTTGTGCTACCAGTGTAGTGATTGCACTCATTGGTATCAGACAAATCAGAGAGGGCTCGAAAGCTGCAGCGGCAGTAACATAGTCTTCTTTGGCGAAGTAGGCGCGGTAACCGAAGTATTCAACGGGTTTAATCATGCGGATAATCTGGCTTCTTCCTCCGACACCATCCTTGTAAATCTTGACTTTTCCACTCAAGAGGCACATGAGGTATTTCGGGGTCTCACCTTCGCAATGAATGACTTCATTTTTCTTATAATTCTGGAGCGTAAAATGGTTAGCGAGAAATTCCCGCTGCTCTTCATTCAGGGGCTCCCACATATCGGCTATCAGCTCCGGAACGTTCACGTCTGACAAATTCATTTTTACCATAACTGCTGCAAAACTGTGTTATACAGCACAAATGTAAAAAGAAAAAATTAAATATTGCACAAAAGAAAGGAAAAGATGCAGTTTGAGGGTGTGAAAATGATAGTTTAGCGGCAAAGCCGCTAAACTATCATTTGGTAAACAGCAGTTCCCTATATTTCGGCAACGGCCATATTTCATCATCGACTTCCATTTCAAGATGATCGATGTGGTCACGAATCTTTTCCAGATACGGGCGTACATTCTCCTCATAAGCAAAAGCCTTATCTTTGTAGCAATCCATGTGGTTGGCTACTTTACGGGCTTCCGTCATTTCGCGTACCAAAACCTTAATGGCGGTTACACGCTTGGATATTTCACGTATCAGCTCTTTACGGTCGGCGCTCAATACTTCATACTCTTCGGGAGAGAAAATCTCCTTGAGCCCGCGTAAATTCTCCAGCAGGCGGTTTTGGTAGCTGACTGCGATGGGGACGATGTGATTGATGGCCAAATCACCTAATACACGGCTTTCGATTTGCACCTTCATGGTGTATTTCTCCAGTTCCACTTCCAGGCGGCAGGCAAGTTCCGTATCATTAAAGATGCGTTCGCCTATCAGTACGGAGCGGGATTGATTATCCGTGTAATGCATCAGAGCTTCGGGCACGTGGCAGATGTTGGTCAGCCCGCGGCGGGCGGCTTCCTTTTTCCACTGATCCGAGTAACCGTCACCTTCGAAGCGGATGGCTTCGGAAGCGATGATAGTCTCCTTTAAAACGCGGAAGATTGCTTCATCTTTGCCGATGCCTTCTTCCATCAGCTTATCAATGGATGCCTTGAATTCATTCAGCTGGTTGGCCATGGCAGCATTGATGGCAATCATGGCGGCGGCACAGTTGGAAGAAGAACCGGCGGCGCGGAATTCAAAGCGGTTACCGGTGAAGGCGAACGGAGAAGTACGGTTGCGGTCCGTCGTATCGAGAAGAATTTCGGGAATACGTCCGATTCCTAATTTAAGGGTTGTTTTTTCTTCTGCCGTCATTTTGTCGTTGCCTACCTGGCGTACAATATCATCCAGAATGGCGGATAATTGTCTGCCCAGGAAGATGGACAAGATGGCGGGAGGGGCTTCATTAGCGCCCAGACGGTGGCTGTTGCCCGCACTCATGATGGAAGCGCGCAGTAAGTTCTGATTTTTGTAGACCATCATCAGGACGTTCACCAGGAAGGTGAGGAAAAGCATATTTCCTTTCGGATTCTTGCCGGGTGCGAAAAGGTTGATGCCTGTGTCGGTGCAAAGCGACCAGTTGTTATGTTTTCCCGAACCGTTGACACCGCTGTAAGGCTTTTCATGCAGCAAGACAGCGAAGTTGTGTTTACGGGCGATACGCTTCATCAAATCCATTACCAACTGGTTGTGGTCGTTGGCAAGGTTGGCATTTTCGAAGATGGGAGCCAGTTCAAATTGGTTGGGCGCTACTTCGTTGTGCCGTGTTTTTGCCGGGATTCCCAGTTTATGGCACTCTATTTCCAGCTCCTTCATGAAAGCTGTCACCCGTGGCGGGATGGAACCGAAATAGTGGTCTTCCAGTTGTTGGTCTTTGGCAGATGAATGTCCCATGAGTGTACGTCCGGTCAGACATAAGTCGGGGCGGGCGTTATACAGTGCGGAGTCAACCAGAAAATATTCTTGTTCCCAGCCCAGGTTGGTGAACACACGTGTTACATTCTTATCGAATAGCTGGCAGATTTCTGTGGCAGCCTTGTCTACGGCAGCAAGCGCTTTCAGCAATGGAGTTTTGTAGTCCAGGGCTTCACCGGTGTAAGAGATGAAGATGGTGGGAATACACAATGTGGTATCTACCACAAAAGCGGGAGATGAAACATCCCATGCCGTATATCCGCGGGCTTCAAATGTATTGCGGATGCCTCCGTTGGGGAAAGAAGATGCATCCGGTTCCTGCTGGATGAGCAGTTTGCCGGAGAAACGTTCGATTACGTTTGAATTCTCTCCGAACTCGATAAAGCCGTCATGCTTTTCGGCTGTACCGTCTGTCAGAGGCTGAAACCAGTGGGTGTAATGGGTCACATTAAGGGATTTAGCCCAACTTTTCATACCGTTTGCAATCAGGTCTGCCACTTCGCGATTGATGGGAGTACCTTTCTCAATGGCATCTGTCACAGCTTTGTAAGCTTCCCGGGGGAGATATTCCTGCATCTTTTTACGGTCGAACACATGGCTTCCGTAGTAATCGGATAATTTGTTCGAAGGAGTAGTCACTTCAAGAGGACGTCGGTTGGCGAGCTCTTGCAAGGCATAAAATCTCATTTTTGACATATTAGTCTTCCTTTTTTGGTTGTTGGGCGCAAAATTATATGTTTTTTCTGAAAATACCCCTATGTTTTGAGGGGTATTCTTTGAAAATTGTATGTTTTTTCTGTATGTACCCCTAATTTTGTGGGGTTGTTCTGTGAGAAAATGCTTTTTACATTTAATGATTTATGTCCTTTATCTGTGTTAGCGGTGTATCTGAACCGTATTACTTCTGTAATTTCTTCTGTATTTTTTCATGTTGTTTCTTAAAAAAAGAGGTATTTCATCGTTTTACAACCTTTTTTTCTATATTTGTCCCTATATATTTGGAGGTAATACGGTTGAGACACATCATATATATAGGAACCTTACTATGCTTTTTGCTTTCTGTTTCTCTGAAAGTGCATGCATCTTCTATGCCTTCTCCTTATGATATAAAATCGCTCTCGGCGGACTCTATCATGAAGAAAGTCATCTTCTTTGCTCCTTTTTACGAAACTATCATCGACGATTATCGGGCGGAACTCTATATTAAAGGAAAGGTGAATATCCGTAAGAAAAACCATATCCTCCGCTTCATTCCCACGATGTTCCGCATCAGAAAGGGGGTACGGGAATATCTGATGGAGACCTATAGTGACCTGCATTTTACCGCTCCCGATATTTATGACCAGAAAATAAAAGCCAGTGTCGGCACTTCTTCCGAGTGTTGGGAGTTGGACGGGCGTTTGCCGGAATATTTTCATGTCAATATCTATGCTTCCACCTTATTATATGATAAACTTCTTTCGCCTTTGGCCCCGAATGCGATGAAGTACTACTCTTATCATATAGATTCTGTCATGGGGAAGATGCACGAATTGCAGTATAAGATCAGTTTCAAACCGAAAAGTAAGAGTTTCCAATTGGTTAGCGGACACATGGTTGTGAGTGAGAATGTTTGGAGCGTACGCGAAATGCACTTTATCGGACGTTCTGAAATGCTGCGTTTCAACAATATGATACGTATGGGTGATGTGGGCGAGTCGGATGAATTCTTGCCTGTGCATTACGATGTGGATGCTACTTTCCGTTTTCTGGGCAATGTGATTGATGCCAATTATATTGCTGCCCTTGATTATAAATCCATCATTCAGAAAGATCCTTCCCAGTTGGAGCGAAAGCGGTTGAAGAGCAAATACGATCTGTCCGAGTCCTATACGCTGCGCACCGATACGAATGCTAACAAGACAGACAGTGCTTATTTTGCGAGTTTACGTCCTATTCCGCTTTCTTCGCATGAGCAGGAGTTATATCAGGATTTCTTTCTGCGCCGTGATACTTTGCAACGATATAAGAAGCCTAAAAATAAGAATCTGGAATTTTGGGGACAGATCGGTGATGCGCTTATCAGCCGCTACACTGTGGATCTTTCGAAAATGGGAAGTGTGCGTTGCTCGCCGCTTATCAATCCGTTCTTGTTGAGTTATAGCGGGAATAACGGTTTTTCATACCGGCAGGAATTCAAGTACAATCGTCTTTTTACGGGTGACCGCTTGTTGCGTATTGTCCCCAGGCTGGGTTATAACTTTAAATATAAAGAGCTTTATTGGTCGGTCAGGTCGGACTTCGACTACTGGCCACGCAAACGTGCGGCATTTCACGTGAGTGTGGGCAATGGGCACCGTATTTACAGTAGCCGGATGCTGGATGAGCTGAAAAATATGCCTGACAGTATTTTCGATTTCGATCGGGTGTATCTGGATTATTTCAATGACTTGTATCTGGAGGTGCGCCACAGTTGGGAAATCGTAAACGGCTTGTCGTTGGATCTCGGTTTCTCGATGCATAAGCGTACAGAGGCGAATCGTTCGTTGTTTGTCACTACAAAGTCCGTCCAGTCGGAGAAGGAGAAGGAAGAGGGGCCTACCACTACTCCTCCTGCATGGGAAGAAAAGATGCGTCATTCATATAATAGCTTTGCCCCGCGTGTACGTCTTACGTGGACTCCCGGTCAGTACTACTATATGAATGGTGACCGAAAAGTAAACTTGCATTCCAAATATCCCAGTTTTTCGGTAGATTGGGAGAGGGGCATTGATGGGGTCTTTAAAAGTACCGGTACGTATGAACGTATCGAGGTAGATATTCAGCACTCCATTCCTTTGGGATTGATGCGCGATTTTTATCTTCGTTTCGGGTGGGGGGCTTTTACCAATCAGAAAGATATATACTTTGTGGATTTTGCCAACCTGACCCGTTCCAACCTTCCGGTCGGTTGGAATGATGAGATTGGCGGTGTTTTCCAGTTGCTTGATGGGCGTTGGTATAACTCTTCCCGCAAGTATCTTCGTGGTCACTTGACGTATGAGTCCCCTTTCTTGTTGCTGCGCCATTTGGTGAAATATACGCAGCATGTGCTGAATGAACGTCTTTACCTGAATGCATTAGTCATGCCGCATCTGAATCCTTACGTTGAGGTTGGTTATGGCATCGGTACAAATATTTTCGACTTTGGAGTTTTCTGCAGCTTCGCCAATTGGAAATACCAGGAAATAGGTTGTAAATTCACGTTCGAGTTGTTTAACCGATGATATGTGAATAAGTCTAATTTGCACTTTTCTCTTATTAACTTCCTTTAGATTTTACCTGTTTATATGTTATTGTAGTTTTGAAAAAAGCTGTTTTGTGTTCTATAACATGCAATGACGTATGTGTTGAAAGTATTCTGTTTTTGTTGATTTTCAGCTGTTTAGTAGATGTTGACGTATTGATAACGTATTCTGAATTTTGAATTGGCGTATTTAAGAATGGGTACTTCAAGCTGCTTTTACGTTCATTTATCATATGTTTGCAGTGTTCAAATGAGAACAAAACCGAGAATTGTTAATCTTAATTTAGTGAAACTTATGAAAAAGTTATTATCAGTTTTATTTTTACTAAGCTTTACCTTATTAGCTTCTGTGTATGCGCAGGATATACAGGTAAAAGGTACGGTGGTAAGCGGTACGGACAATGAACCCTTGCCCGGAGTAAATGTGGTGGTGAAGGGTAATGCCGCTACAGGAACAATCACCGGTATAGACGGTGAATTTACCTTGTCGGTTCCTTCCGACGCAGTTCTTTCCATTTCTTATATAGGGTTTAAATCACAGGACATTTCGGTAAATGGCAAACATGATTTTAAAATCGTGCTGCAGGAAGATGCGGAAGCGCTGGATGAAGTGGTGGTGGTAGGTTACGGTGTGCAGAAGAAGAGCGTGGTAACGGCTTCTATTGCCAAAGTAAGCAGCGAAGATTTGGAAGGAAAGTCTCCGGTTCGCATAGATAATGCCCTGAAGGGATTGGCTGCCGGTGTGGACGTGACTTCTGCCTCCGGTCAGCCGGGTGAGAGTCCTCGTGTACGTGTACGTGGTATCGGTACTATTAACAATAGTGATCCGCTTTACATTGTGGATGGCATGCCTATTGGGGGTGGCCTTGACTTTGTGAATCCGAATGATATTGAATCTATAGAAGTACTGAAAGATGCTGCTTCCGGTGCCATTTATGGTGCGCGTGCCGCCAATGGTGTTATCCTCGTAACTACTAAAAAAGGAAAGATGGGTAAGGCCCAGATCAATTACAACTTCTCTTATGGCTGGCAGAGTGCATGGAAAAAACGCGATGTGACAAGTGCTACGGATTATGCTATCTTGCAGAATGAGAAGTATGTCAATGGTGGCCAGGCTCCTCTTTATGCTGATCCCTATAATCTGAAAGATGCTATGGGAAATGAGATAAAGGGGTTTGGTACAGACTGGCAGGATCTTGTTTTCAATGATAATGCTCCGGTCGTGAATCATGATGTAACCATTAGTGGGGCATCTGAAAAAGTGAACTATTATTTGTCATTGGGCTATTTTTCACAGGATGGTATTGTTGGAGGCAATTACGGTCAGTCCAATTATGACCGTTTGACAATTCGTTCGAACACCCAGTACAATCTGATCGATGCTTCTAAGGAGCGTAGCTTCCTTAATAAATTGGATTTGGGGGTGAATATTGCTTATATGCGTACGCATTCTACCGGAATCAATACCAACTCTGAATTCGGTTCTGTTCTGGGGTCTGCTCTTTATTTGTCTCCTATCTTAACACCTACTTTGACAGGTGCTGCTGCCGATGAGCAAATAGCCGCTTATCCTACTTATGAATTACCTCGTGATGAAAATGGCAACGTATACACTGTTCCCGGTGGCTCTTATGCTGAAATGAACAATCCGTTGGCTATGATGACGCTGAATCCTCAGAAGAACTGGTCACACAAGTTTGTTCCTAAGTTCTCTCTTGATCTGCAATTATGGGATAACTTGAAATATCATTTCAGTTACAGTGCTGATATGGGATTCTGGGGTTATAATGGAGCAACAACTTCTCTTTACTATCTTTCTGGCAATAACAATGCATCGCACACCAGTGCATCTGCGGAAAAGCAACAGAACGTTACCTGGCAGATTGAAAATACATTGACTTATGACAAAACGATTGGCAAGCATAGCTTTGGTGTTGTACTTGGACAATCTGCATTCAAGTATAAAGGTGATAAACTTGGAGGTAATCGTTGGAATTTGGTGAATCCAGGCAAACCTTCGATTGATTATGCTACAGGAAGTGTCATAACGGTTGTAGATCCGAAGACGGGTATTATTACTTCCACTGTTCAACACGGTGTTTATGGTGCTCCTGAGGTAGAACACAGAATGTCCTCACTTTTTGCCCGTCTCAGTTATAACTATGCGGAACGTTATATGTTCCAGGCTACAGTACGTCGCGATGGTTCCAGCCGTTTTGGTCCAAATAATCTGTATGGTATATTTCCGTCTGTATCTTTTGGATGGAATGTGATGAACGAATCGTTCATGGAAGGTACGCGTGATTGGTTGTCTAATTTCAAGATTCGTGCCAGCTGGGGTAAGAATGGTAACGATAATATAGATAACTTCGGCTTTACCTCATTGACGGCTATGGGAAACAATGTTCTCTTCGGACAGACTGCCACTAAATTTATTGGCTCAAAAGCTCGGCGTCTGGATAACCCTGACTTGAAATGGGAAGAAAGTGAACAGACCGACTTGGGTATTGACTTGGCTTTCTTTAACAGTGCCCTGACATTCAGTGTTGACTATTATGTAAAGAAAACTAATGGCATGATTATTGAAATGCCTATTCCGAGTTATGTAGGTGAAAGTAAGCCCTTGGGCAATGTGGGTGACATGCAGAATAGCGGTTTTGAGTTTGAACTTGGTTATAAATGGAATGTGTCCGATGCCAAGTTTGCTCTTAAAGGTAATGCCACCTATCTTAAAAATGAACTGAAGAATCTCGGCAATGATACCGGCTATCTTGATTTTGATGGTATTCAAGGATTTTCCGGTGGCGGCACACGTGGATCGAACGGACAACCTTTCCCTTATTTCTTCGGATATAAGACTAATGGTGTCTTCCAGAATATGGACGAGGTTCGTGCTTATGTGAATAAGGATGGCAATATGATAATGCCGAACGCTGTTCCCGGTGACGTTCGTTTTGTTGACGTGAGTGGTGATGGGCAGATTTCTTCTGATGACCGTACTAATATAGGTAATGGTACTCCCGACTGGACTTATGGCTTGAACTTCAATGCTGACTGGAAGGGGTTTGATTTCAATATCTTCTTCCAGGGCGTGGCAGGTGCCGATGTCTTCGACGCTACTTATCGTTCTGACATCTCAGCCGGAAATTATCCTACATGGATGTTGGATCGTTGGACCGGTGAGGGAACTTCCAACAAGTATCCTCGTCTGGCTTTAGGTGATGCCCAGAATTGGTTGGTATCTGATCTTTATGTATGTGATGGCTCTTACCTTCGCCTGAAGAATATCACTTTGGGTTACACAGTGCCCAGGGCTCTGACCCGCAAGCTGACCATTGAACGGTTACGTTTCTATGTACAGGCTGAAAATCTCGTGACTTGGACCAAGTATTGGGGCTTTGATCCGGAAATAGCTTCGGGGCCTGACGGTATTAAATCTCTCGGTATCGACCGTGGTGTTTATCCACAGGCTCGTACATTTACAGTAGGTGTAAACGTTTCTTTCTAATATAAAAACACAAGAAATATATGAAAACAAATAAAATATTAGCAATAGGCTTTATGGCTGCCGCTACAGTATTTACTGTGGGCTGTAGTGATGATTTCCTTAAAGTGGATAATCCTCAAGGTGAACCACTGGACGAATACTATACAACAGATGCTCATATTCAGGAAGCCCTGATTGCGGCTTATGACCCCATTCATTGGCCCGACTGGGGATTGAACCAGTATAATGCTTTAAATATTGATGCTGAAATCATGGGCGACGATTTTTGGGTAGGTGGTGCTAATAAGGCGGATATGCAGAACTGGCATAAACTATTCAACTATGAAGGTGACGAGAACAATACGCTCAGTTCACTCTGGACGGTTGACTATTCGGGTGTGAAGCGTTGTAACGATGTGCTGAAATATCTTGACTGGGCTACAGATGTTACACCGGAAAACCGTATTAGTTATGAGATGCAGGCGCGCTGCCTTCGCGTATTCTATTACAATATGCTGTGGCATTACTTTGGAAATGTTCCTTTTTATCTTGAGAATCTTTCGAAGCCTCCTTATACAGCTCCGCAGTTTACAGCTGATGAAGTTTATGGCCAGTTGATTACGGAATTGGAAGCAGTGATTGATTCCAAAGCATTGCCAATGAAGTTTTACAAGAAAAAGGATGCAACCGGAAAAGAAATAGATGATTCGGGACAGTTCGGCCGTGTCACACAGGCAATGGCTTATATGATGTATGCTGAAATGGTGATGTATCAGAATGACAATGGCCGTTTTTTAAAAGCTCTTGCTTATATGAAAGAGATTATTGCTGATCCTCGTTTTCACTTAAATCCTGATTTTGCCAATATTTGGGAGACGAGTGGCGAATGGTGTAATGAATCTATTTGGGAAATCAATTACGAGCATACAATTTCGGAACGCGACTGGGGGGATGCTGCATTGAATATTGGCGGTACGGTGCTTCCTACTTTGATTTCTCCTAAAGATTGGCCTGGTGGTGATGGCTGGGGCAAAGGTCAGGATGGTTGGGGCTTCATGCCTATACGTCTTGAAACTTACGGAATGTTTGCAGCGACGGATAAACGCCGTGATGCTACTTGCTGGGATGTTCGTGGTGTTACATATACAGAACGTTATCAGGACACACATATATGGTTGGCAAAATACAGACCGTTTGATAAAAACAATGAAAACGGTACTACCAGTAAGAATCTGAACTATAATAACAACTATCGTTATTATCGCTATGCTGAGGTCCTGCTTAATGCAGCCGAACTGTCTCTCCGCACAGGTGGAAGTGGTAGCGGTGAGGCGAAAGGATGGCTCAATGAAGTACGTACTCGCGCGGGTTTGACGGGACTTGATAATATTTCTGTCAACGATGTCCTCAATGAACGTCACCTTGAATTTGTGGGAGAAGGTAAGCGCTATTGGGATCTTGTACGTGCCGAAGGCATCAGCGAAGCATCGGATAAAAATAAGGCTTCTAAGGCACTTGTCCCTGATCAATACGGCTATCGTACCAATTCCTGGACTCCGAAAAAGAAGTATATTCCTATCGCACAGGGTGAGTTGGATTCCGATCCGGCCTTGGTTCAGAACGATTATAAATAGTTTCTTTTAATTCTATTAAAGAATAAACGATATGAAAAATATTTTTAAATATATGGCAGGGGTGTTGGTTGCAAGTTTGGCAATGACTGCATGTTCGCCCGAAGAATTTAATGGTGCATCGCAAGATGGCGCACCGAGATTGGCAGACTATAAGCCAGTTGTGACAGTTGACCAGGAAACCAATATAGCTACATTCTGTATTGCAACTAATGATGGTCAAGCTCCTAAAGGGGTGTACCCTATTTGGACAATAAATGCTGATAAAACCTACAAATCAACGGTAAGCGGCTATCGCACAACTGCCATTGCCCTTGCGGGTGATTATACTTATTCATTGAAAGTGGGAAATAGAAACGGTATTAGTGATGCCTCTATAGAGGGGGTATTCACGATAAATACGACAAGATATGATTTCTCCGCTGCTGTTTCGAAACTTACTAATAATGATACAAAAGAATGGCGTGTTTACAGTGCCAAGGCTGGACACTTAGGTTGTGGAGAATCTCCTGAAGCCCCTGCTGGGTGGTGGTCAGCTGCTGCTGAAGAGAAAGCAAGTGAAGGTATTTATGATGATAGAATTACTTTCACCGCAGGTGCAAGACTTGCTGAAGGTATTTATAAATATAGTGCAGGTGAGGATGGACTTACGTTCTGTAATAAGGGGGTTACAACTCTTGGTGTCACAGGGGCAAGTGAGGATTATAGTGCTTCTTGTGTAGGTGTAAATGGTGCTTTGAGTGAAGTTACTTACAATTTGGGTTATAATGTCGAATTAGATTGCGTGACTATTACATTACCGGCTAAGACTTTGTTTCCGTATATGGCTGATGATGCACAAATGAATGGCTCAATAACATATATAGTTACTGAACTAACTAATAAGACTATGACTTTGGTTATCGAACTTTCTGGTATCTGTTGGCAGATTATTTTGGTGAACGGAGCGGATGAGGCTGTTGAAGAAGTTTTTGATCCGGAAATGGTAAATTGGTGTGCTGTAGATGCTCCTGAAAATTTAGGTGCTGGTTTCAATACGAAGGGGGAAATGGCATTCTATTTTGCAGACGCTGGTTGGGTTCAGATAGGTGATCCTGATTTTTCTTATGCGAATGGTGTTTACACCATTACAACAAAAGATGCTACTGCTGCTGAATGGCAAGGACAATGCACTATTAATGAAGTTCCTTTGAACATTGAAGGCGGGGAGTATTACGACATAGCTTGTAAAGTTGTGGCAAACGTGGCTGTCGATCGATTTACAGTCAAGGTAAACAAGGATCCAGATGTTGATGGTGACCCAAATTCTCTTTTCTATAAAGGCAATGTGGTTTTGAAGAAAGGAGAGAATATTCTTCGCTTTGCGAAAGTTACAGGTGTCAATGGTAAAGATCCCGTTTCTTTTGATCAGGGTAAGTTTGTCTTCGACTTAGGTGGTTCTCCAGCGGATGTGACTATCCAGATAAGCGATATCATAATTCAGAAGCATAATCCGAAATAATGTGTATATAATAATAGGAGGGGAGAAGTTTTCTTCCCTCCTGATATACATTATATTTTAAGAATAATGAATGTATGAAATATTTCAATCTTATATTACTCTTTTTATTGCTTTTCATTTCTTGTAGCAATGATGAGGCAGGCGGCTCTCCTATTGATGATGTGACACTTACATGTTTGCCAGAGAAAGTGGAAGCACCGGCAATTAGAGGAGAGTATATACTGAAGGTTACTTGCAGCGCTGGCGAATGGACTGCTTATGCCAGTGATGATTGTAGTTCTTGGATTGCTGTAAAAGTTGCTGGTTCACTGGATAGACAGGGAACGGTGACTGTTACAGTTGATGCGAATACAGGTCAGGTGTTGCGTAGTGGTTCTGTTGTCATTAAGTCAGGGTTAAAACGTATTACAATACCTGTGACACAAGAGGCTCCAATGTCAGTTTCAAAACGTGAAATATACTCTAATTCCGGTGGTGAAACCGTTACATTATCTGTTATAGCTACGGGTGAGTGGAGTGTAAAATCTAATGATAGTTGGATAAAAGCTGTAAAGTCTGACAATAAAACAGTGACTGTTACAACAGAACCCAATGAAAAAAAGGCTTCTCGAAATGGAACTTTAGAAATAGTTTTGGGTGTAGAGAAGATAACGGTAAGTGTGATTCAGGAGTCGGCTGAAGACCGTGAGATTAACACTCCCGAAGGGTATCGTCTGGTTTGGCACGACGAATTTAATGAGGGTACCACTCTTGACAGCGATTGGACACACGAAGTACAAAAGCCCGGTTGGGTGAACAATGAACTTCAAGAATATGTGAACGGTTCAGCAAACGATAAGCGTGTGACAGAATTAATCGACGGAAAATTAAATATCAATTGCTTTAAAGGTTCTGATGATAAGATTTATTCAGGACGTGTTTATGCTAAAGTAAATACGGGATGGCTTTATGGCTATTTTGAGGCCCGTATTTTACTTCCTAAAGGTAAGGGTACCTGGCCTGCTTTTTGGATGATGCCTGTGGATAATAATTTCTCAACTAATCCTTGGCCGGGTTGTGGTGAAATTGATATTATGGAGGAGGTAGGTGTTGATGCGAATATCGTATCATCTTCTATTCATTGCGAGGCCTACAATCATACAATAAATACACAGAAAACGGCAGCTCGTAATATTGGTACGGCAGAGTCGGAGTATCATGTTTATGCTTGTGAGTGGACACCCGATTATCTGAGATTTTATGTAGATGGGGAAGAACTGATGACTTTCAGAAATGAAGGTACAGGCAAAAAGGTATGGCCATTCACTTATAATTTCTACCCGATTCTCAATCTTGCATGGGGTGGTGATTGGGGCGGCTATAAAGGTGTGGATGATAGTGCCTTGCCTATAACTATGAAGGTGGATTATGTGCGAGTATTCCAAAAGAAATAAATGAAGTGATAATAATAGGTAATAACACATAATAATTAAGTTGATCCATGAAAGTACTAAAGATTTTCTCCGCTTGCCTGTTTCTGCTGCCCTTTGCCTCTTGCACCCAAGTGGCAACTAATAAGGGCGATGCGGCAACAGAGAAAAGAGTGGAAGCACTGTTATCCAAGATGACCTTGGAGGAAAAGATTGGTCAGATGAACCAGATTTCCTCTTATGGCAATATCGAGGATATGAGCAGTTTGATTAAGAAAGGTGAAGTCGGTTCTATTTTGAATGAGATAGACCCGGTGCGTATCAATGCGTTGCAGCGCGTAGCGATAGAGGAATCTCGTTTGGGGATTCCTCTGCTGATGGCACGTGATGTCATTCACGGGTTTAAAACGATTTTCCCTATTCCGTTGGGACAGGCGGCCTCGTTCAATCCTCAGGTTGCGAAAGACGGTGCACGGGTAGCGGCTATCGAAGCTTCTTCCGTGGGCATTCGCTGGACGTTTGCACCGATGATTGACATTGCCCGTGATCCCCGTTGGGGGCGTATTGCCGAAGGATGCGGGGAAGATACTTATCTTACTTCCGTGATGGGAGCCGCTATGGTAGAAGGTTTTCAGGGAGATTCTCTGAATAATCCGACATCGATAGCTGCTTGCCCCAAACACTTTGTGGGCTATGGTGCAGCCGAAGGCGGGCGTGACTATAATTCTACATTCATTCCTGAACGCCGCTTGCGCAACGTTTATTTGCCACCGTTCGAAGCGGCTACCAAGGCAGGTGCGGCTACATTCATGACTTCCTTCAATGACAATGATGGTGTACCCTCAACTGGAAATACCTTCATCCTGAAAGATGTGCTTCGCGGTGAATGGGGATTTGATGGATTGGTAGTGACGGACTGGGCTTCTGCCAGTGAGATGATAAGTCATGGTTTTGCGGCAGATCCGAAGGAGGCGGCTATGAAAGCTGTTAATGCAGGAGTCGACATGGAGATGGTAAGTTATACTTTTGTGAAAGAATTACCTGAACTGGTGAAAGAAGGAAAGGTGAAAGAAAGCACAATTGATGAGGCTGTCCGAAATATATTGCGCATCAAATATCGTTTGGGCTTATTTGATAATCCTTATGTGGATGAAAAACTTTCATCTACGGTGATGTATGCTCCTTCTCATCTGGAGGCGGCTAAACAGGCAGCTGTTGAATCGGCAATTCTGTTGAAAAATGACAAGGGGATATTGCCGTTGCAATCATCAGTGAAAACAGTTGCCGTGGTTGGTCCTATGGCTAATGCTCCATACGAGCAGTTGGGCACATGGGTATTTGATGGTGAAAAGATCCGTACTCAAACGCCGTTGAATGCCATTAAAGAAATGGTTGGGGATAAGGTGCAGGTAATCTATGAACAGGGCTTGGCGTATAGTCGTGAAAAGAATCCGGCAGGCGTGGCAAAGGCTGCCTCGGCTGCTTCACGTGCAGACGTTATCCTGGCTTTTGTAGGTGAAGAATCTATCCTTTCGGGTGAAGCGCATTGTCTGGCCGACCTTGATTTGCAAGGTGACCAAAAAGCTCTGATTGCTGCTTTGGCGAAAACCGGCAAACCGGTAGTGACTGTCGTGATGGCAGGTCGTCCGCTGACTATCGGTAAAGAAGTGGAAGAATCCGCTGCTGTCCTTTATTCGTTCCATCCGGGCACAATGGGTGGACCAGCATTGGCAGACCTGCTTTGGGGCAAGGCTGTTCCGAGCGGAAAAACGCCGGTTACTTTTCCGAAGATGGTAGGACAAATTCCGGTGTACTATGCTCATAATAATACAGGTCGGCCGGCTACGCGAAATGAAGTGTTGCTGAATGATATAGCTGTTGAAGCGGGGCAAACCTCATTGGGATGTACTTCTTTCTATATGGATGCGGGCTTTGATCCTTTGTTCCCGTTCGGCTATGGCTTGTCATACACTACATTCAAGTATAGCAATGTCAAGCTGTCTTCGGCTGCATTGAAGAAGAATGAAGTGCTGACAGTAACATTTGATTTGGAAAATACGGGTAAATATGAAGGAACGGAAGTGGCTCAATTGTATGTACAAGATAAAGTCGGTTCCGTAACACGTCCGGTGAAAGAACTGAAACGCTTTGCCCGCGTGACGTTGAAACCGGGTGAGAAGAAGAGTGTTTCGTTCGAACTTCCCATCAGCGAGCTTGCATTTTGGAACATTGATATGGCTAAGGTTGTAGAACCGGGAGATTTTGCTCTTTGGGTGGCTTCCGACAGCCAATCCGGTGAAAATGTTTTCTTCAAGGTAATAGATTGATTGGTGATTTTAAGGTTAAAAAAGAGAGGGGCGGAGCGTGATGGTTCGCCCCTCTTGCAGTTGATACAATGGCTATTCTACTAACTGTTTATGTCGGGTCATTTGATACGTCTGTAACCGTAAACGGCATTAGCACCCAGCTCTTCTTCGATACGGAGCAGTTGATTGTATTTTGCCATACGGTCGGAACGGCTCAACGAACCGGTTTTGATCTGTCCGCTGTTAGTGGCAACGGCAATGTCGGCAATGGTTGAATCTTCCGTTTCTCCGGAACGGTGGGAAGTTACGGTCGTATATCCGTGGCGGTGAGCCATTTCTATGGCATTTAAAGTTTCGGTCAGGGAGCCGATCTGGTTTACCTTAATCAGGATGGAGTTGGCGCAACCTTTCTCGATGCCCATAGCCAGGAAGTCGACGTTGGTAACAAAAAGGTCGTCACCTACCAATTGGCAGCGGTCGCCGATACGGTCGGTAAGTTTTTTCCAGCCTTCCCAGTCGTTTTCACTCATACCGTCTTCG
>ENA-OUQW01000889-OUQW01000889.1-human-gut-metagenome-genome-assembly--contig:-NODE-889-length-35217-cov-15.784000_pt1 | contig 35217 bp, 23 predicted proteins | sample MGYA00248464_ERZ548849 | MGnify/ENA primary metagenome ERZ548849 (study PRJEB26491, sample SAMN04978193) | human gut metagenome | host: Homo sapiens | study: EMG produced TPA metagenomics assembly of... | reverse complement strand
ATCGACTTTATATGCCATATTACTTTTTAGGGACATTTACTGAATATCCCTAAAAAGACAACAATTTATAATAAACCAAACCAATCATTCATCTACAAATCCTGTCAAACACATGGCTACGCTCTCAATATTAACATAAACAAACTTTACACTCATATTACAGAGCAACATATATATAAAGAAAAAGGCCATGCAAATCTGCATAGCCTTTAATTAGTTGCGGGGGCTCGACTCGAACGAACGACCTCCAGGTTATGAGCCTGGCGAGCTACCAACTGCTCCACCCCGCGATGTTAATGTTTTCAAGTGAGGTATCTTTCTCAATTGCGGTGCAAAGGTAAGGACTTTTAATAACATGTGCAAATATTTCCGAAGTTTTTTTCAAAGTTTTTCAAAACGTCCAATATGCAGCAACATTAAAAACAACCTTACCTATATATATAAAAGCCTATGTTTTATTCATACTATTTCAAATAACAAATGTAATACATCCAACAATCATGTCCTCTTCCCAAAAGAGACCATTGGATTTGAAAGATATTTCAAGGAATATACACACGGAATATACATACAAAAAAAAGAGGGATCCTCACGGACACCTCTTTTGTTCTCAATAAGTATTAATTTTTTAAGGTAAAAAGATTGTTTTAGGATGTTGCAAAGGTACGCATTCAATATTTTAAAACAACCCTTTTTACTATGTTAGAAAACATGTGTTTACGTACACACCTCCATTTTATGTGTTATTATTGCATTTTTTATTACAAAACTTAGATTTTTTAATATCAAAAATGCAATATTACATCCACTCCACATTGCATCGGTTTACATACTTGTGCAAATCCTTTGGCCATACTTTCGAAGTAAAACGGTACATAATTGTTGTCCGTAAGGTTCTTTCCCCAGAAATCAACTTCAAAAGTGCCCATATTTACCGCAACATGTGCACCGAGCAAAGCGTAAAACGGTTGGCTCACATCATTTTTCTCTGTCCAATAAATACGTCCGGCACCTGTAAGCTGTGCACCGAATGTCATATTCTTAACAAATGAATCAGAGAACGGAACCACGTATTCTGCAGCCACAGCAAAATTATGCATTGGTGTAAAAGGCACATAATTTCCTGTATAGTCATACGATTCACCATTATTGACACCGCCGTCATACTCCTTGAACACAGCATGAACATATCCATAAGAACCTTTCAAAAGCATTATGTTCTTTCCTATGTTGAAACGCCCCATAAGCGACAAGTCCACACCACAGCTTTCACTTTTACCGGCATTGACCATCATACGCCCGAGTCCGCTTTCTGCATACTTTGCAATCTGCTGGTCGCGCGTCAACTGATAAAACACAGCGGCCTCAACAGTCAGATGTCTGTCAAAAAAGTCAAGATGAGTTCCGATTTCATAATTCCAGCTCACTTCAGGCTTATACACAGTAGCAGAATCGGCAGAAGGGTTAGTACCGACAGGAATGAATGACGAAGCTGGCGGTACAGCTTCACCCAAATCCTTCATCATATCGTTCTTAAGACTTTCATGAATAAGACCACTGAACATCTGTATGTTGTATCCACCAGATCTGAATCCTTTAGAGATGCTCAAATAGACCATCTTTTCTTCATCAAACCTATATGTAAAAGCCAGCTTAGGCAACATCTGCAAGTAATCGTCTCTCATATCACCTATATAATAGGAAGAAGTAGAAAGAGTCTTGTCTATCATCGTATTACCGCCACGCTTCATCTGAAAACGATATCCAACATCAGTTCCAGACTTGTAGTCTATCGACATAGATTCATAATCCAGGCGCAGACCGGCAGTAACATCAAAGCCATCAAAAAGAAGATTCTTGACTGTAACTTGTCCGAACACGGCCGTATTCAACGTAGGAGTATCAAATGTACCGTCCACAGTCATCTCATCATCCAATATGTCCAGGCCTATCGACATACCCATTGGAGCCATAGCAGCATTTGCCTTATCGAAAGCCTTGTTGATATTCCCCTGAATCAGCGAATCTACACCGTCGGCACCGAAACACACAGGTGCATCTGTTTTCAAAGACTGATATGAGACATAAGCACCCGCTGTCCAATCCACCTTCGAAGCGTTACGACTCTTGAATGAAAGTTCCTCCGAAATGTTATTTATCTTCTGCTTCTGAGTAAGAGTGAAAATGCTCATCGGCGAAAAATCCTGGTCCATTTTCATTCTGTCAGAAAGATACTGATAGCCGGTTATGGAATTGAAAATAAAATTACGCCCCAGGTACTCGACGTTTAAACCGGCATTAAACATATTCCTGCGATAACCTCCTTGTTCACCTTCAGCAATAAGTCCTACATAATCCTTGTAGCTGGCGTCATTGCCAATGCCTGTATAGACATAATCGTACCCGTCTTCATCGTCATACTCATACGAAGCCGTAAGATCAACCTTAAGATTATCATTAAACTTATATATTCCTCTCAATTTACCGCCACCATAATTGTATCCGTTCGTGCGGTCACCAGTAAGGGAATGCTTGTTATAACCATCGTTGCCTTCATAAAAACCGGCAACATAGAAAGCAAATCGGTCACTGAGCATGTGAGAACTTATAAACTGCACCTTGCGCTGGAAACTGGCATTTGCGAGTCCAACCTTGACATCTGTGCCTTGAACCATAAAAGGGTCGCGGGTATTGACTTTTATCAGACCTCCCATAGAGTTGCGTCCATACAAAGTAGACTGAGGTCCACGAAGCACTTCAATATTCTCAGCACCCATAAGGCTCACGTCGAAAGACGATTTATCAGTATAGGCAACATTATCCACGTAGAGACCTACTGCAGGCGTATTTATACGCGAGCCTACACCTCTTATATATATAGCGCTGGTAAGTTTAGACCCATAGTCGGGCATAAAAAGATTCGGGACATAGCGTGAAGCATCTTTAAGCGAGTTAATGCCCAAACGCTCCATTTCGCTTCTGTTTATCACGGTATAGCTGACCGGTTGCTTATCTACGGCTACGTTGGATTTTGGATCGGCAGAAACAACCACCTCATCTACGTATATGTTCTTGACAACCGAATCTGTCTCTTGTATCTCTTCTCCCCAGACAGGAGAAACGGCAAAAAGTCCTAAAACAAGAATTCCTGAAAATAATTTATTATCATCCATATAAAAACCTGAACTTTGGACTGCAAAGGTCGTATATAAACAAACGTCAATCAATCCTAATAAATGAGGAATTTATACGATGAAACAACTGCCGGCGCCACTCATATCTCGTCAATCCCGACGAGTCCGTTGACAACAGCATACACAGTAAGAGCCGAAACCGACTTCAATCCAAGCTTTTCTGAAATATTTTTCCTATGAGTTATAACTGTAGTGAGACTGATATTAAGTTTATCAGCTATTTCCTTATTTCGGAGGCCTTTTACCAGAAGTGCCAAAACTTCCGATTCGCGCGGACTCACTTCTACACGTGGACCAGTTATTTCCGTTTCGGGAATATTGCTCTGGCCATATCCATGGCTGTGACCGGCCTGATGCAGCTTTAAGAGGGAACGCACCAGCATATCTTCCGGCTGTGCGACCATCAAGGTCCTGAATCCGGTCATCTGCGCACTGTTCTGCGCAGTACCCACCAAAACAATAGTCTTATTCCTGTTTTCCAAGAAAAAAGCCACATGCTCCACCAATACCGAAGGCGAAACAAAATAATGGAAAAAAGAAGCATCGACGCATTCACTGAAATCAGCAAATGAGAAGAATATAGATATTTCCACCTTAGGTATGATTTCCGAAAGCATGCATTTCAGTCCTATTGCCTGAAGCGTATTGTTGTCTACTATTGCTATTCTGGGATGCATTGCGTCATAGAGTGCTAATAAACAAGAAAGCAGACTTTCCGGCCAACTGCGCCGGAAAGCCGCCATCTAAATTCCTATTGGTCAATCCTGAGATTCCTCAGCTTCCTTATCTTCAATCAAATCAAGTTCCTTGCCGGTAAGCTTTGACATTATCTGGCTTTCAATTTCCTCAGCTAGTTCAGGATTGTCCTCCATCATTTGCTTAGAGGCATCCCTACCCTGCGCCAGCTTGCTGTCGCGGTAGCTGAACCAGCTTCCGCTCTTCTTTATAATACCGAGCTGTACACCAAGGTCTATGATTTCGCCACTGCGCGAAATACCGCTTCCGAACATTATGTCGAACTCAGCCTTGCGGAAAGGAGGAGCCACCTTGTTCTTAACAATCTTCACCCGAACCTGATTACCCTTGACATCCTCGCCGTCCTTTATCTGCGAAACACGGCGTATGTCAAGACGCACAGATGCATAGAACTTAAGAGCATTACCTCCGGTTGTCGTCTCCGGATTGCCGAACATCACGCCGATCTTCTCTCGCAACTGATTTATGAATATGCAAGTGGTATTTGTCTTGCTGATAGTCGAAGTGAGCTTTCTCAAAGCCTGGCTCATAAGTCTAGCCTGGAGGCCCACACGATTATCGCCCATATCACCTTCAATCTCAGCCTTAGGAGTAAGAGCAGCCACCGAGTCCACAACAATTATATCTATGGCAGACGAACGTATAAGCTGTTCAGCAATGTCCAGCGCCTGCTCGCCGCAGTCAGGCTGTGAAATAAGCAGATTGTCGACATCTACTCCCAACTTCTCAGCATAGAAACGGTCGAACGCATGTTCAGCATCGATAAAAGCCGCAATTCCGCCTTGCTTCTGCGCCTCGGCAATTGCATGTATGGCCAAGGTGGTCTTACCTGAAGATTCAGGACCGTATATTTCTATTATTCTGCCACGTGGATATCCGCCTACGCCCAAAGCAGCATTAAGACCGATTGAACCTGTAGGTATTACCTCGACAGCCTCAATCTTGTCATCACCCATCTTCATGATCGAGCCTTTTCCGAAATTTTTCTCGATCTTGTCCATCGCCGCCTGCAGAGCTTTCAACTTCTGCGCATTTTCGGCGCTATTCTGTTCTATTGCCATTCTTGATTCTGTTTGCTTGTTTTTATCGGAACAAATGCCCATGCACAAAACGGCATGGGCATTTTGCTTATTCACTCAATATGCTATGTACGTCTTTAAAGTGCCGAACACGTACCGAGATGAAAATTCAGTTTCAGCACAGACTTAGAGTTCGAGGTCGCCGTCGAACACCTCATGCCAAGGGAGTCCCTGCTTGTTGAGCTGTTCCATGAATGGATCCGGATCGAACTCTTCAACGTTCCATACACCCGGCTTTTTCCAGATGCCCTTAAGGAACATCATAGCACCAATCATTGCAGGCACACCGGTTGTATAGCTTACGCCCTGCATACCTGTTTCATTATATGCAGCCTGATGAGAGCAGTTGTTGTATACATAATATGTACGTTCCCTGCCGTCCTTGAGTCCACGTATACGGCATCCGATGCTTGTTTCGCCCTCATAGTCCTTGCCGAGATCCTGCGGATTAGGAAGCACAGCCTTAAGGAACTGGAGAGGCACAATCTTCACGCCATTGTAGTCAACCTCGTCGATGCGGGCCATACCTATATCCTGAATTACGCGAAGGTGAGTAAGATACTCCTGTCCGAATGTCATCCAGAAGCGTGCACGCTTTATTGTAGGGAAATTCTTTGTGAGCGACTCAAGTTCCTCGTGGTACATCAGATATGATTCGCGCGGACCGATGTTAGGATAAGTCAACGGTTTGTGGATTTCCAGAGCACCGGTTTCCACCCATTTGCCGTTCTCATAGTAACGTCCCTTCTGAGTAATCTCACGGATATTGATTTCAGGATTGAAGTTTGTAGCAAAAGCCTTGTGGTGATTTCCGGCATTGCAGTCGACGATGTCGAGATACTGTATTTCATCGAAATGATGCTTGGCAGCGTATGCTGTATATATACCGCTCACACCCGGGTCGAATCCGCATCCGAGAATAGCTGTGAGTCCGGCATCTTCAAAGCGCTTCTTGAAAGCCCACTGCCAGCTGTACTCAAAATGAGCCTCATCGCGCGGTTCGTAGTTGGCTGTATCAAGATAGTTTACACCGCTCTTCAAACAAGCCTCCATGATGGTAAGGTCCTGATAAGGAAGAGCAAGATTCATTACGATGTCCGGTTTGAATTCGTTGAAAAGTGCAACAAGCTCATCGACATTGTCGGCATCGACCTGAGCAGTCTTTATTGCAGGATTACCTATAGCCTTGACAAGTGCATCGCACTTCGACTTGGTTCTGCTGGCAATCATTATATCAGTAAAAACATCTGGATTCTTGGCAACCTTATGTGCGGCTACAGATGCTACACCACCTGCACCGATAATTATAACTTTTCCCATTTTGAGTTACTTTGATTTTATTATTTTGTACAAAAATATTCCTTTGAATCCAAATGCACAAATAAATCAAATTAAAATTTAGTTTCAGTTGCATATGCATCCGCAAACTGCGCACCGATATTGCATCAACATCGCCAAAGGCGTCATAAAAATGCAGGAAAAAGCCTTTACAACCGTGCAAACGGCTATACTACAGCATTTTTTGTAGCCCCAGACAGACAAATTGTTTAATTTTACGTATTTTTGCGTTATTAGGGTTACATCTGATATAAATACAGGATGATGAAAGTTAGAGCATTGCTGTTTGGAACACTTGGAGCTATGGCCATCCTACTCATCAGCATTTTTTTCGACAATGCCATATCTAAGAGGAAAAAGTCCGTTCCGGACCAGACCGACATGAGCTATGTCCGTAAATGGAAGGAACGCGGCAAGACCTATGGTTCGGCACTATATATCACAGACAATGCAGAAATTTCTACGCCATGGATTGAAAAACTTCACAGAACGGATATTGTAGACATCAGAATCGACAAATCGCTTGAGGGAAAGACCTTGAAAAAGGGCGACAGACATGCCGAACTTGTCCTCAACAGCAAGACTCCTGTGCCCGACGTAGTACTGATACAAGTAGGATGCAACGATACCCCCGATGCAGACACTACCGCGACCAACTACAGCAGATATATCTTCGACTACCCGCTTGCATACATACAAAATACCAAAGGCACTGGGCGAAGACACAAGAAAGCAGCCGTCGGACGCGACATGAAAGAAATTGACAGCTCAAGCCTTGCAGGGCCGATTGTGAAACTGGTGTCGAAGATTCGTACACAATGGCCTGAAGCGCTGGTCTTTCTTGCCCCTCCAGTTAAAGACGAAGCAACGGCCGACGAGAACGAGAACAGGAAAATCAGTCAGATACGCAGAATCGCCAATATGCTGGCAATACCGTTCATAGATAAAGACTGGGAAATGCTGGCCGACTATTCATTCGTTTGGAACAAGCAGAAAGAGAAGCCAAACATCGGCAACATCCTTATCTTGGGCGACAGCTATTCTGAGCAGGGACTATGGACAAAGCATCTGAACGAGTTCATTAATGCAAGAATTGTAAATCTCGCAGTCAGCAGTGCCACACTGAAAGACAATTTCTACTACACAGAAGCCCCATACACTAGCCATCCCGACAAAGATGACAACAGAGGCAACAACAACACGCTGGCATGCCAGGTTGAGAAACTAATAAGACTTATGAACAACCACGGTTCAGCCGGCATCCCTGCAAGCTACTCACCCGACTTCATACTTCTGCAAGGAGGCATAAACGACAATCCCGACCCGATATCGTCATCTCAGGCCTACAGCTTTGCAATCAAGAGCGACATACGCACAAACTTTGCAGGAGCGACAGCCTACCTGACAAAGCGCCTGCACACCATGTTTCCAAAAGCACAGATTATGGTCACCACCCCGTCCGGACTTTACTACGGACATACATCGCGCCCATTCGACTTCATCGTGAAAGCCGAGCAGATGCGCAAAGCGGCATCGCTCTCCAAAGTGAAGACCATCAACTGGGACAGAGAAGGCCGACTGACATACATATTCAACAATCCTGCACATACAGGTAAAGGCACGAAAACATCACCTATCATATACAACAATCCGACACCTGAAACCATAGACATGCTGCATCCGAACGAGACTGGAAGCAGATGGCTGGCAATAACAGCGGCCAAGGAACTGATAAAAAACAAGAAAAACAACTGACAACATTTTTCAACAATAAACAGGTAAGATGTACTGCAAACAAAAACTTCCGGGGGCTCGCGACTGCAATTGCGAGCCCCCGGAAGTTTTTGTGCGAGCGCTCAGAATTCCTATGCATGTTAAGTTCTAAAGATAAAACTACGATATGGATTGCGCTTCAAATATCAGTTAAATACCGACATCTTTCTGATAGATTGACAAATCAGACGATGGAGCAAAATCTTTAATCACCGTAAAGAAGTTCAAATTCATACACTCGAGCTTCTGTTTCTTGTTTTTTCTCTATCTCGATGAATACGTATTTTCCCTTTTTACCTTTTTGCACAGTAAAACCGTTGTCCCACTGTTTTGCAGGATATTCCGACTTACGGCCACTGCCATAAATGACGGCATCACCAAGTTTTGCCTTATCATCCGTAACATAGACCTTAAAACCTCTGATACCTTCAGCCGCCACAGGCAAACGACAGCCTGTTATATATCTCGCGGATTTAAGTTCTATCAGTATGCAAGAAGTCTTGGAGGATGCAGGAATTTTACAGAAAGTTTCAATCTTTCCGTCCACCATATTAGATGCTGGATTCTCCAGATTTTCCTTGAACAAACCTTTAACAGTACGTACATCTCCGCCGAAACTTTTTGAAAAGAAAAGTTCTTCTATACCGTCTATTTCCTGAGGGTGAAAATCAGAAGAATTCATATATCTCAATATACTGTATTTCAACTGTCTTGCCACGACACGTTTTTCTGGATTAGACAATATGTCAAGCGTACATATGAGCAGACGACCTTTGCCTATACGTGTTTCAAGGATAGCACCCAGCTTATCGTTTCGTACAGGATGGTCAATGACCTGCAGAATAGGCCTATAGGATGCAGGAGTACTATTCAATCTTACGGCTGAGGCCGACGCCACGAGCTCCCACCACTGCCAGTTTGTATATCCTTCAGTAGGAAAATCTTTAAAAACAGGGTGTTCCGGATTACACAATAAGCCCATGGTTTTAGGCTGATAATCAAACATCAGAGTTGACCAGAATGGATTTGAAAAAGTCATACGTTCTGAATCCTTAATCTTTTTTGGAACCAGCAGGACCTTAGCACCATTTTTTATTTTCTTCAGCAGTTCAGCGTCTGCATTTTCGGCAATGATGACATCACCGACAACCTCATCAACATGCTGCGGATATACCCATATATCATATTTATTGCTTACGGCTACGCCTTCAAGTTTCAGGGCAATTTCAAGCTTTACAGCTCTATCAAACCGCGTCAACGGGAAAGTAATCTTACCGCAGGAAGACACTTCGCCTTGCGTTGCTGTTGTGCGTGAAAGCTTGCCACTGTAGACCGTATTGCCATTACAAGATACATTCCACAGAACATCAACGTTATTCAAAGATTTATTTCCATAATTAGGCAATACTACTTCCGCATCAAAATCTTCAGTGTTTATCCATGTTCTTTTAGGCATCTTCAACAGCAATGTGACATCGTTGCATGACTGGCGGAATACTTCCGGGGCTATCAGGCCCTTACTGTCCCAGAATACATCCAGCAATCCAACCAACGCACTGCCCTGCGCCGGATAATCACGTAAATCGAGCATCTGAAAGCCAGACATGCCAGGAGTTCGCAAAACACGTTCGATTTCTTCCTTATAAAGTATTGAAGCCAATTTGCCCGATGCATGCAAAAAAGGCTTTGCCATATCTGCCATACCTTTTTGACAAAGAGACTCCTTGAATATCTCAAAATTTCGAGGCGCCAATACACCAGTACACTTTTCTATCGCAGAAAAATCAGGATAAATGTCCCATTGACCGAGTTCATGCGTTATAACAGGGCATTTGTTATACGGTTCGCGCAAAGTGTATGAATAGTCATTGATTGTATTTGGCTTCTCTGTGTTGAAATATCCACCCATACGGCGTTCGAATCTACGGCCTCCTATTCTTGCGGCATGAGCCACCTGAAACTGATCTCCAGAAAGAGGCAGGTATAATCCAAATGCCTCAAGGTTGGCACTGCTGGCATACAAATGACGGCCATCATAATTCTTGCCATATTCAACCCAAGACTTAAGCACTGAAGTATCGCCCTTCAATTCGTTGCCCATACACATCAACATGAATGACGGATGATTCCCGTATGCATCCAGCACACGTTTAAGTTCGGTAAAGAGAAATTCATCTCTTAGGGCATCTTGTCCCATCAATGTATTCTCCCATTTTTGAGAGAACAACGGCAACTCCGGCTGCAGATATATTCCCAGTTCGTCGGCAGCGGCAAAAGCAGCCTCAGGGGGGCACCATGAATGAAAGCGCCAATGGTTTAAGCCGTATTCTTTTCCGACACGAAATATTTTCAACCATTCATCTTTCGACATCGACGGATAACCGGTAAGCGGAAAACTGCCCGGGTCGTGTTCGCCTCTAAGAAACAATATGCTGTTGTTCAACATCAATCTTCCACCTTCGGAAACGAGGTCTCTAAAACCGAAAGCGGCATCCGCAGAACCTTTGTTGGGGCCGAATTTATAATCGACAACCAATTTGTAGATATTTGGAGTAAACTCGTTCCATGGTTGCAGAGAGTCTTCAAACTGAAGCACTGCATTAAATGTTGCGGTGTCTTCACATGCCTTTACTGTTTCCGTTTTACTTAACAAGGTTCTACCTTGAGGGTCAATCACGTTGAATTTCAGTTTTCCATTTCTGCTCTTATGGCCAATATTTATAATGCTTCCTCTAACCTGCAAGCTCTTATCCTTGAACGAAGGATAGCACTGTAGATTTTCTACAGATATTTCATCTAAAGCTTCCAGACAAAGTTTACCAATAGCTCCATTCCAGATTGTTTGTATACCCGGTGCGTACCCATGGCTCCATGAGCCAAGATTCACGTAAGGCGAATTATTGATAAGCATACGGATTTCATTACATCCAGCTTTTATATATCGGGTAACATCATAACGATGAGGAGTACACAAGCTGTGGTCCTCACCTACGAAATTTCCGTTAATCCAAAGTTTAGTCTGCCACATACATCTCTCAAGAGAAAGTACGACACGCCGTCCGACCCAATCCTTAGGAATATCTACATTTCTGCTGTATTCAGCAGAGCCTATAAAAACATATTTTCTTGCCAGCTGCCACGTTTCAGGGTCACCGGTGTACAGGTTTGTTCCTGGTACATGCTTCTTACCCAAATGAACTTCATCAGTTGAACCAGGAAGCGTTATTTCGTGACAGCCTTCAACAGAATCAAGCGACACGTTCCATACACCAGACAAATCGATGCGCTGGGACTGGGCATTGCAAGGATGCAAACATACCAGAAGCAACAGGAACAGTAAAGGCACAAAAATTTTTCTTTTCATCGTATTATATTTATCATAGTTAAAATTAAGTTTTTCTTTAAAAACAGGATACATAAACAGCACATAAAAACATTCTGCATCTGAGAATATCTCTATCCTACAACATCTGAGGATACGTACAGACATGGAACATTTAGAAAGGGACATATCAAAATCGTCAATATTCGATATGTCCCTTACATTATATATTATTTTATGTTTGCAGAAATCTTATTACACATTTTATAATGCTACTACTGTACTTTTATATAAACGCATCATCTTACAACAATCTTCTTTGTAAGGAGACAGTTGCCATCAGTCTGACGTACATCTACTATATAGATTCCCGGTTCCAATGGGATGTCTATTGCAGAACCGGCTGAAACACTTTTAATGCAGATACCTGACAACGTCAATATACGTACATCAGAAGCGGAAGAAGCCTGTCCGACATGAAACAATCCGTCGGAAACGTAAATCGACGGCACATCATCTTCTGCAGAAACAGATTCTACAGCAGTAACATCTGGAAGATTAGGACTGCCGTAACGGTTTGTATTGCCAAACTTAACCTTATAAGGCCACTGTTCATCGTTGTCGCCATTATCGTCCCAAGCCTGTCGCCAGTATGTCTTCGGGCCACCGCTCACTACAAAATAAAGACGTTTGCAGTTGTCGGGACATTCAAATGAAATTGTGTCGACAGGATTACTATAAGTAGATTTACCCATGCTACCGTAAACACGAGTGCTGTCCTCAAGCTGCGCAACAAATCCATAACGCCATTCAGCGTAAGTTGGATTAATCACATGATATCCAGGCTCGTTGTTAAGTCCTTCGAAGCATGCTGAAACGGTTGTAGCCGTTTTAGGAACATTAAGTTTGATAATATTATGTCCGGTATTTTCAGGAGCTACAGAAGCATTGATTTGCCAATAATTATCATCGACCTTTGTCATTGCAGGTTGAGGACGGGAATCAATTTTTGATGCTCCGTAGCTTTCCAGTGCAGGAATATCCCATGTTGCAAAACGCGCGGCACATTCATACATTTCGTCATTGAACTGACTTGTTGTGATGCCAGTGATGCGCATATATGCTTCGACAGGATCCTCCGGGTTCTTGCTCTCATTCCAAAGTTTTCCTATGAAATCCATGCCATGCTTATAGGTCCAGAAGTCCTGCACGAAATAATTGTTGTAGCGAGGCCATTCATGAAGAATATGCTTGTGGACATTGCTAAGATATCCGCTGAACCATTCGTTGGTGAATTGATTGTCAGGCATGATTTTATATGCCTGCCACTGTGCGCACTGCTCCCAAAATGCACAACCTTTTCCATTTCCAGGAGAATATACCCAGCCATTCTGATCGCCGTTATCGCAATGTACCTGATACTGGAAGCAATGTCCGACTTCATGATAGAGTGTCTGCCAGTTGCGTGAAGGAGCAGCCCATGGAGTAAGAGTCAAGAGACCAATCTTGCTGTCGACGCCTGAACCTGTGGCTTCCCATCCGGTCGGTTCATAGCGCAGACGTATAACCATCTTATATGTATCGGTCTGCGAACGACCCGGTTTGATGAACTTCAAAGAATCTGTATAGAAACGGAATGCAATCTCGGCATGTCGGAGAACCTCGTCAACATCTATATTATGACTACCGCAAACGAAATTTTTCGGGTTTTCTCCATAATCTTTCTCCCAAAACAGAATCCAGTTTTTAGACTGTCTTGTACGCCCGATGTAATATTTGTTGTTCGGATTGCTGACATCACCCATAGACCACTTAGCAGTATAGACTTTCTTGTCAACGACTTTAGTCACATTCTCCAAAGTCTGAGTTGCACGTTCAATCTCTTCAGCAGTCAAATCAACATTATCGTAGGCAACCTGAGCGACCTCTATTGCTGCATCCATTTTGTTAAATTTGTTCACGTCGTCTTCATACCAGCCTCTGACTTTCTCTGCATAATCTATAGCTTCAGCAAAATCTGCAAATACAGCGTCTGATGCATTTATGTTTGTCACCACACTATCCAGCTCAACCTTAGCATCGGCCATAGCCTTTTCATCCAATGTTTCGGAAGCTATGAGCTTTTCAGCCTCTGCAATTGCAGTTTCAGCATTCTCACGTACTTTCGCATGGATGTGCTTCGTGAGCATATTGTTCTTTATATATTCAATGTATTTAGACAAATATTCTGCATAATTCTCAGGTGTGTTTCCACCTAAATAATAGAGCATAAGGTTGTCAAGACATACCCAGTTGCCTGTGGCATTCTCCGTTCTGAGTCCTAAAGTGATCTGACCGCCGACAACAGTAAAATACAGATTCTTATATTTCATAGTATCGGCCGGCATAGAGTAAAAGCCGGCATAGACACAAGCTCCGGTCTGACGTTCTCCAACATTGACGGAACTGTCGCTTCCCTTCTGCTGGATATTGCCAGATGCTACACGAAGACGATATTGTCCGTCAGGAATACCTTTCAAGTTCTGGCTAATGTTTACATCAGGGACCTTTGAACCTCGGCTGACCCAACATTCAAGGTATGTGGAACCCGATTTGCCAGGGAAATAAGAATTCGTCTGAGTAGAAAATCCTTGATTGTCCCACCCTATCGTACCATCTTCAAAACTTGGATTGGTGATAAGACTGGTCACATTTAGAGGATTATCATCTGAGGCATTTTTATATTTATAAATCTGTTCAACCTCATTCAACCTGCTGGTTAATGATATTATGTCAATAGGCGACGCACTTTCGTTGTCATATACATTTTGAGCTTCGTCAATCACCTTTTTCAGTTCTTCGGAATAAACACCTGTACCGTCACCATAAGTGTCAACAGCTGAAAAAATAGCTGATTCCAATTCACTCTTGTCTACATTGTCGCAGAAAAGCTTGACATAGTCTACAAGTATTTTGGCATGGCTTCCAGAACCAGAACTTTCATTGGCACCTAATCCTATCTGAATTTTTCCTTCAGTACGTGCATCAATGGTGAAAGTCAACGTATCAGTTTTCCATACGCCCTTTGGAAAAGATTTCACATCAGAGGACTTTTGTGCCCCATTATCAGGAATCCAAGCCAACAAACTATTTCCTGCAGAGGCGGAACCGACATTATAATACGCAGCACACAATCTGTATTTACCCTTTGGCAGAGTCACACTCTGCGAATAGACCAATTGCATGCCCCATCCGGTTGTCAATCCAAGTGCTCCGCCTTCAGAACCGTTATAACCAGAAGACGGCAACGGAGAACTTCCATTAAACGTAATGTTATTATTGTAAGCGAAAGTTCCGGCAACAGTGTAAGTGGCAGTCGTTTCATTTGTCCATCCATAAACATCGTGTATTACATCACCTGCAATGTTACCTTTAAGTTCGGCACCATAATTGAAGTTTGTATCAAAGCCGTTATTAACAAGAAAATACGCCGATACATCATCTTGCGCAAAACATGGCAACTGAGATGCCAAAAACAATGATACTAATAATTTCTTTTTCATAGAACAGGTTTTTTAATTAATGAATCTAATACAATATAATACGTAGTTTAAACATCTTCCATTAGAAAAACATTTGCATTTCAGCATCATGGCAGACAAAAAATGTCTAACGATGCACATAGCAAAACTTGCATTATTACAATTATTTATTCATCTTTCTCACAACATATATTTAAGTTTATATTTATTGGCAAATATATAGCATACAACAACACAAACATTGCATTTCATAGACCAAATATAGGACATTATCGATATCATGCATTTTATTACTAACAGACAAATGAAATTCCGTATATAAAATAGTTTACTACTCGACACCGCCACAACGTTTTAAGTATAAAAGAGACAAAGACTATTGATTTTGTAGATTCATGTGAAGACATTGTAACGACATGCACAGAAATAATCATAAGCGTAACAAAAATTATCAGATATTTCTAAAATTATCCCATGCAATTATTTAATACTCGATGCAGAACTATAAAAATGTAAAGACTCATTTTGCATTCAGCATGATATCAGCCCCTTTAAGTCCATCAGCTTTTACGTTCAGCTTGATTTTTCCCTTTTTACCATTACTCCTTACAACGACAATAGCCCGTCCCTTCCAAGCCTTACGGTTGTTTGAGATATAGCAATCTGTGTCTTTAAGGTTCGCATTGCCTACTGCAACGATTCGGCCAGGTCCTTTAAGTTCAAAACTCAAGCGATTTTCAGCATCAGGAACTACAAGTCCATCCTTGTCTACAATTTCAACTGTTATAAAAGACAAATCCTGCCCATCGGCTTCTATGTTTCGGCTATCAGCAGTCAACCTTATCCGAGATGCTTTTCCAGCTGTTCTAAGGACATGTTCTTCAACAACCTTACCGTTATCCAGACCAACAGCCTTAATTTCACCAGCCTCATAAGGTATGCTGAATACTGCTTTGTATTCTTGTGCCATACCTGTAGGTTTCTCTTCTACCAAACGTCCGTTCAGATACAGCTTCACACTTTCACAACGAGAATAGACTTCAACCTGAATGTCACGTCCTTCATGCCCAGGCCAATTCCAACATTCCCACGTCGGCCACACTGACCACTGTGTTTCCTTTATTTTGCCGTAATATCCACTAGGCTCCTTTACAGCCATATACAATTTTCGCGGAGTATTTCCATACAAAATCTCACGATAATAAGAAATTGGTTTGCGCCATCCAGTAAGGTCTATATCGCCACAATAAGCTCCATGCCATGGGTATTGGTTGCGAGAGTAATGTTCACCTTCAGTTTCACCCTCATAATAGAAACGTCCGATTCCTGATTCGCCCAAATAATCTATTGCAGTCCAAACAAAATCTCCTATCACGTATATATTGTCGTGCGACATTTTCCAATTTGCAAAAGCTTCACGAGGATATGACTCCGTCTGCATCATAACACGCGAAGGCACACGTTGATGGTCAGAAGGAGCATGATGTATCATGTAGTTATATCCGACTATATCATGTACAGCAGCCAAAGGATCATAAATTTCCCAATCACTGTCCCACGAAGCTAAAGCAGACGTAATCGGACGAGTCGGATCGAAAAAGCGTATGTGATCTGCCAAATTCTTAGCTGTTGTCACGACTTCAATCTTTTTTCGTTCAATTACCTCATTTCCTATACTCCAACAAAAGACGGAAGGATGATTGCGGTCGCGCAAAACCATTGATTCAATATCCTTTTTCCACCATTTGTCGAAATACACAGAATAGTCGTATTTATTCTTGCTGTCGCGCCAACCATCGAAAGCTTCATCTATTACCAAAAGGCCAATGCTGTCACAAGCATTGAGAAAAGCTTCTGAAGGTATGTTATGAGATGTACGTACTGCATTGAAACCTGCCATCTTCATCAGCTGAGCCTTTCGTATCTCAGCCCTATCATAAGAAGCAGCGCCCAAAACACCATTGTCATGATGGACACATCCTCCATTTATAATGATTCGTTTACCATTTAGAAGAAGACCTTTTTCAGCAGAATATGATATAGATCGTATACCGAATGTTTCAGATACACAATCTGCAACTTCATCACCGACAAGCACTTCTATTTCTGCATTATACAGATTAGGCTCATCTACGCTCCACAAATCAGGATTTTCAACATTCAAATTCTGTACAACTGTTGCAGTATCACCAGCCGGCAGAACTATTCTACTCTCGCTATTGATGCATTTCTTGCCCAAACGAGTTACGGTTGTACGTAATGTTATCTGTTTGTCTGTATCTGTTTCATTGTTGATCAAAGATTTGATCTTTACCAATGCCTTCTTACTGCTGACCTCTGGAGTAGTAACAGCAACACCCCAGTGTTCTACATGTACTGGGTCAACCATCATCAACCACACATGTCGATAAATACCAGAACCCGAATACCATCGGCAATTTTTCTGTTTAGAATTATCAACACGTACAGCTATTACATTTTCACCTTCGAACTTCAACAATGGAGTCATATCATAAATGAAAGAAGAATATCCGTACGGACGACGTCCCAAGGATTTGCCATTGACAAAAACTTCCGAATCCATATAAACGCCTTCAAAATAGACATAAAATTTCTTTTCCTTACAATCTTTTGGAACAGCAAAAGTTTTCCTATACCATGCCACCCCTGTAGGATAATAACCGCCATCATTTCCAGAAGGATTCTTCTCGTCAACATTACCTTCAATACTCCAATCATGAGGCAAATCAACAAGCCGCCACTTTGAATCGTCAAATCCAACACTCTCGCCAGAATCCGTATCACCAAGATGAAAACTCCATCCAGCATCAAACAATTGTTTGCGTACAGAAATCCTAGAAGCGGCATGAACGGCCACAAAAATACAGCAAAATACAAACGACAGCAACAACCTGAAGACACCGTCGATTTTAAATGACTCTACGTTTTTCATAAAAGATTTATTTTATAATTATCGAAGAACAAATATTCTTGTAATGATTTACAAAAATACAATTATACTTAAAAAAACAGCCGTCTTATCTTACGAAAAAAGATAAGACGGCCAGATTTAATTCGTTATATATCAAAATCTATAGGTCAAACCGGCTGATGCGCTCAACACCATACTAAAACGATTCTTCCAGAATGTACGTGCACTTTCAGTTATTTTTCCATCATATACCTGAGCAGCCTGCTCTAGATAGATACCCCATCTATCGTTCAAACGAAAATGCTCATTCAGTCCAATCTGACCGCCAAACAAGTTTTTGTCGGCAGTTTCATGGTGTGTATAAACAATTCCGATAAATGGTGCGACATTAAAGGTTCTGTCTTGATCATACCCAGCTACAGCTGTGAACATGTCCAACATCCAGTCTGCACTTATACTTAACGGGTATGTTCCTTTGTCCTTTCCATAAGCATAACGACCTGCCATAAGTGAAGCTCTCACTGAGCTATACGGAGTAAAGCGTCGTCCTAAACTTATCGTATACTGCTGGCCGAGATATGTCAATGGTTTATCAAAATCAACGCTTGCAAAACGAACAGGGAAATTTCCACCAAGACCGGCCATAACAAAACTATACGGTTCGAACTTAGCATTATCCAAATTCATCTTTCTAGAACGTCTTCTATACTGAACGCCAAATTCCAAACTGAAGTTATCCATCTTACGTTTCTCAACACTTCCGTCGACAAAAGGCTGTTCGTACCGGCTACCGCTCCATCTTGCCTGCGCAAACACACCCCATTTATCATTGACGGCATAGAGAAGCTGACCGGCAAATGTTGGCCCATGAAAAGGACGCACTTTTTTGGAATATGCAGTAGTTGCCCTATGAGCCACTACGCCTAATTCATATCCAGCCATTGCGTTGATTTCAAACTTAGGCTCACGATTCCTTGGGAAAAAGAAAGTATTGAGATTCACCATACCTTCCAATCGCAGTCCGGCATAAGGTTCTTCACTGATGCCTGTATAAACATCATTCGGAACATAATGCATACCGCCAAATGCCGTTGCACGCATTCCTAGAGGCATCCACCATTTTCCAACACTTAAGCCCATAGCCGGTCCCCAGCACTTGGAAGAACTCATATTCTCCTTTACACGGTCGGAAAAATCGCCTTGCGCTCCCATATACAACTCGTAAAACAACTGATCGCAAGGATCAAGGTTTGGATAACGTCGTATAGGAATCTCTGTAAAATGATAAGTCAATCCGGCAATAAGTTCTGTTCCAAAATTATAGCGGCGGGGGGACTCCACAGCCTCTATATCATCAGTAAAAAGATGTACTTTCGGTTCTACATAAACCTCCAGATTCTGCGTAAACATTCGGCTCAAACGTAGACCTCCATGCAAACTGCCGGCGATTTTCCTTTCCGAGCCTTCAGGAAAAACCATATATGCACCAAGACCTACAACTGTCGACACGTTGAATACATTATTTTTACGATATCCGAACAAATAGTCCTGAATGTTGAATATATGGTCAAATTCAACAGATGCACGCTTCTGCACATCGTTAATTCCTCCCAAAAAGCTCAGTCTATAACTGTTGAAGCTATTTACCTCTTTCTGTATTGAAAGTCCGAATTCCGTCAGATCAGGCTGTCCAGAAGCACTCCCGACAAAATTACCGACACCTCCAAGAAATCCCAAAGTCCAGTTATGTCCTGGGGCATCACGCTTCACAAGCCTACCCTTCGGTATATAACGTTGCTGTTGAACATATTCCATTGCATTGAAATATGTATTTTCTATACTGTCCGTTTCTTCAGCATTTGCCGCTACCGGCACAAACACGCTTAAACAAAGAGACAACACGGTTTTCAAATCAAAGTTTCTCATTGCTGTTTCTGACTGTTAAAATTTATACATATCCAATGCGGTATCAACTATATCCTTGTCGAATTCTCCATCATTCTGTGCAATTACAATAAAACTCTCATCCAACTTGAAACAAGCAGACAGAGCTTGTATCGCATCATTAAATCCGGCCTCGCCTTTTCGAGCAGCCACTGTAGCCTTAAGATACCAAGTCAAAGCTTCATTCTGCGGCAAGTCTTCCAGAGCCTTCTCGGCCTGCATATCACCCAAACGAGTTTCGAGCGCCAGATACATAATAACCTTGTTACGAGGTGAAGAATTCTTTACCACATCAAAAGTCTGCTTAGCACGTTCTTTTTCTTCGGGAGTATTTCCACCTTGGAAATATCCACCAAGAGCCAGGGCATAGGCCTTCATCAATTCATACTCCTTCAAATCAGGAAGAATCTTAACCATAATGCTGGCCTGTTCAAAATCACCTGCTTTAATATACATACACAGCTGATTGACTATTACAGCATCAGGATTGATAATTTCCAGACGACCGGTATTAACATTTCTACGTTCAAAATTCACACGGCTCACACTTCTATCAATGAAAGGTTCCAATATACGCGTGTCGAATGTATCACGTTTCAAATACTGCGCAGCCAATATATTTCCGGCCAATATCCACGGATTGTTCTGCTCCAGCGAAACTTCATAGGCTTTTTTAGCCAAAAGTTCCAATTCTTTATCGTCCGTCAAAGATTGGAAAAGTCTCCAATATTCATACCTTGTGTAATCATGTTCCAAACCATAAGCATGATAATCCGCAAGAACTTCTTCATCCGTTGGTTCACGATATATGTCATATTGACAAAGATATTCAACCTGACGGAGTTCTTCCAAACAAGGGATTATCAGTTCCCTATAAAAAGGGAGAGATTTCATGATATTGCTCTGACGGTCGAAATTGTTCGGAACACGGTCCATGCAACTCTGAACTTCCTCAGCCTCTGCAACGTGACCATTACGTTTAAGAAGTTCCACAACTTCACTCCACGAAGCCACTCTAGCCTGCGGATTCTGATAAACTCTAGCAAGAACACTGCGGGGCAGAATTGAAGTTATCTCATTCTGAATCCTCTTCATTCTCCTCTCGGCCAGACGGAGGTTAGATGTATAACGTCCTTCTGGTGAAGCAACACCATTCACATGAAATTCCCTAAGCATAGCACCTGGTTCATTCACAATTGCCTTAAGTTTCTCACGTATCTGCTCAAGCTTAAGATGATTTTCCGGAGTATCGGTAAGCCTGTCAGAGTTTACAGCAAATGTCAAGGAGACCTTATCGGCCGTATTACGTTTTTCTACTTGCGGAGTTTCTTTATAATCATCAAAATCAAGATTCTTGTACATGAATGAATATTCAAGGAAACGCATTGGACGCTTGTTCATACAAGTATTCACCTGATGTGTCTTTCTGTATGATATTCCTCCGTATTCTTCAATACAAAAATCGGCATAACAGCTGTAAGTTCCATTTGGATCCTTCACCAGAACAGTATCGCTCCATTCAATATCCATACGTTCTGTACTGAGAGGAAGCGGATTCACAAATTTCGCCAACGGATCACGTTTAAGATCATATCCCATCATACGGTCCTGCGTACGATGAAACTCTTTTCCATCGTAAACCAAAGGTTTACAAAAAGCGATAGTATCACCGCTGTTGCAATCCAGAACATAAGGCTGAATTATTAATCTGGAATAACTGTTTCCATTATGCGAAGGGATTACAAAAATATTAAATGGAAAAAAACGATTACCTACAAGACGAGAATTCTTAGGTTCGGGCATAATTTCCTTTCTGATACCGGTTACAGTCACCTGGTCCAGAGGATTACCGTCATCAATGCCGACATCAATCTGCATACGATTATTGACACGTTCTATAACACATTTGCCCATATCCGGTTTAAAAACAATAGCACCGTTGTCAGGAACAAGAATCTCATAGTATCCGTTCTTGTCAATTTCTGTAATATTGTCTGTAATAAGAGTCAATTCGCCAAGACTGTCAATTTTTGCCTTAATATCCTCACCTTCTGCAACAGTTTTACATCCGTACACCATAACTGCAGCATGAGTAAACGGCACCTTGTGTCGCGGATTGGCTGTGTTATATACCGTACCGGTCACTTTTATCATCCGTTGAGCAAAAACAGATGTAAAACAACCGAACAGCAACAGCAGCACAGCAAAGAACCGCAACAGAGAAAACTTATTCGATTCTACCATTTTCAATATTAATTAAAATGTGTAAGCAGCCGACACTGTCAGTTTCGTCGGAAGAAATTTCCGGCCAGACTCATTGTACGGCAATGAACTATCATATTCACTCAATTCATAACGTCTCTCGCGGAACCAGTATACACCTACGCCTCCTGCAAACTCTATATTCCAATGACGACTAAGAGGCAAGGCGTATCCAAGCACTATACCAGGACCTGCAGCATCGCCTTGATGATGCATATCCTTGTCAGATGTATACTCATATCGAATTCCGGCAACAGAAAGTCCAACAAACAACTGAGTCATTGCACGTCCTGAAATCCAATAGCGAACTTCGGCTTCTGCTCCATGGAAACGACAATCCGTAGGAGTCTGCGACAAAGTATAAAATAAAGAACCTTCCAATGACACACGTTTAGACGTTACCAGTTCGAATGATATATTCGGTGTAAGATTTCCCCAAAGCAGAGCATTTGTCTTGACAGAAGCCAGCTGAGAATACCCGGCAAGAGGAAAACAGCACAGCATGATTGCACACAGCAATTTGAACATTTTTTTTACTTTCATCTCTCTCCGGATTAATTATACTTCGACTTACTATATTTATTTCTTATAGACTGGAATCTATATACCAGTCCGACACGAATTTCTGTCGGAAGCGGATAAGGTGTAAAATGCCAGTCTTGCTCTTTCACAAAAACAGATGTTCCGTTCTGTATTTCACGTTTCTTGTATTTGCCATATATGAAACCGGCACTCAAGCCCAAATCAAGATCAAGAGCTCCAGTCTTGAAAGTGTACAAAGGAACTTCCCATCCTATACTGCCACCGACAGAATAACATTGACCGGTGTATCCTTTCTTGAAATACAAAGTATAGTCTGTATATTGGGCATATACCCCCCAATAATAAGCACGCCAGAATTTAGGCATCTTCTTGTTCTTTTTCAACATCTGCTTTGAACGCCAATAACGCCTGAGCTCCAACTTTCCATCAAAAATACTGTAGTCAAAGTCTGGGCTGAAGGTCTGATCACTACCTCCATTCCATCTAACCTGTGCTGAAAGAGTCCACTTATTGTAGACAGAATTTGAAAGATCAAATTCCACTCCAATATTAGGAGTTATCAATATCCATTCCAGCGCATTTGTCTTAAACGCCCATCTGTCCTTAAAACTAACGTGTTCAACCGTATTCTGAAGTACAGAAGACTTCGGTTCAGAAACACTATCAGCAGTTTCTTGGGCAGAAACAAAAGTACAGCATGCAACAGCAGCCAATGCCGAAACAATCCTTTTACCGTATAAAATTTTCATATGTTCTATTCTTAATCACAATTAAAACTTATAGGTAAATCCTGCGGAAAGCATGGCCGTACCTTCACCGCTGCATCCACCGACAAAACCATCCATCTTATCGCTCAGCAAAGTCCCTTTCAATTCCAGGTTAAGGTCTATGTGTTCATTAATATTGAATCTGTTCAGCAGGCCGACAGTCAAAGTTGCACAATTTCTTTTCTTCAAATCTGTCATTGCAAATCCTACACCAACAAACGGCAATGGAGTATAAAAACTGGAAACATCACGCTTTGCAAGCAAAGCCAAAACATCGGCCAAGAAATCAACATGGAAATGCATCAGATTCATGGCATCTTCCTTACCGCTGATTGAACCGCCTGTCGCACGTGCTCCTACAGCCTGAAAACGCAGAGCCATCGTTGGAGTTATCCACTTTCCGGCATCAACTTCTGCCATAGCAGAAATACGATAGCCAAAATCTTGTTTCCCGTCTGAGTCGCCGACATACAATTGGGCACCGACACCGGTACCGACAAACCACCCCTCACTACCCTTAAGCACTTGCATGTTGCCGTCCGGTAAAGGATAAGCCTGCATCAAAGCAGCGGGCATTAAAGCAATCAACCCCGCAACAATTCGCTTTTTTAACATAACAAAAATGAATCAGGCCAAACCGCAGTTTGGCTAAATCAGTTAAACATCTGGAAACATGGCTTTTAACCCAAGATCAGTAAATCACACCCAACTTTTATGATTTACAAATATTTCAGGTTCGCACTAATCCCGTGCAAAGATATGTATAATAAACTTACACAGACATGCAAACCGAAAAAAAATATTCAATGAAAAGAAAGAATGACAAATACTTAGCCTGAAAAAAATAGTTGGTCTACCCCTGCAAAGCCAAGCAAAAAAATTATTTCTTTTTTGGAACAACCAATATACTTACTTCGTAAAGAAGCCATATAGGCATTGCGACAAGAGACATTGTGAAAACATCAGAAGTAGGAGTTATCACAGCTGTGGCAATAAGTATTACAACAATGGCATGACGGCGGTAACGACGCATGAAGTCCGGTGTCAGAAATCCCAATTTTGCCAATATCCAGCAGACTATCGGAAGTTCGAACAGCAATCCCATTGTAAGGTTCATCATTATGAATGTGTCTATGTATGACTGCAGCGTAATCATGTTCTCAACTTCACCGCTGACCTGATATGTACCTAAAAAGCGAAAAGTAAGAGGAAAAATTATGAAATAGCTTGTGAGAGCACCGATTATGAACATTATATAACCGCCACCCACAACCTGAAGGGAATAACGACGCTCGCTGTCATAAAGCGCGGGAGACACAAAACTAAAAATAAGGTACAGTATATACGGGGATGAAACCATCAGCCCCGCATATACTGCAACTTTAACATGTATAAGAAACTGCTCCGACAACCCTGTGTTTATCAGTTTTACTGAGAATCCGGCCATCGAAGGCATGTCAAGTCCAGACAAGACATCTGCAAGCAAACGATACGTAATGAATGATTCGTACTTTGGAGCCAATACAACGGAAAACAATTCGTCCTTGAACAGAAACGCCACTATTCCGCATACAGCTACAGCAAGAACCATCTTGATGAGAGAAGCCCTCAAAACATCAAGATGGTCCCAAAAGGACATCATCGTATCATTACTGCTGTTTTGGCTCATCTCCTGCAGACTGCTTTTCTTCTTTTTTTACATCAGACTTCAATGAAGCTTCGTCTTCAATACCGTTCATGCCGTCCTTGAAACTGCGGACACCTTTTCCCAAACCCTTCATAAGTTCAGGTATCTTCTTGCCGCCGAAGAACAACAAAATGACTATCGCTATCAGAAGCAGTTCCTGCATACCTATACCGAACATCTTACTTACGGATTAAATAGTTTATAAACAGATATCCACCTATCACCTGAGCAGCGATACCAGGCAGACCGATACGGAAATCCTGAACAGCATCATAAAAACTGCCTTTCAAAGCCCATTCTCCGAGTGTTCCAAACACCTGATAGAAGCACACAACTCCAAGAAGGATAACAAGTGAAGCACTCTGGAATCGGTGAGCGGCGTATCCAGCAGCTACAGCCAAAAGCACAGACTTAAGCAATATTGCAGGCAAAGAAGCTACTGCCGGCATGCCGAAAAGAAGAGAATTGACAAGCGGCGAAGCCAAAGCCGTAAGCAGTCCGACACGCCAACCATACTTATAAGCACCGACAAGAGTGAAGAAATATATAGGCAACCATGTCACACCTCCTTGAGGAATGAGATGACACAACTGCGGAAGGACAATATTGCCCAAGATAAACAACGCTGCTACCAGATAAGTCTTTGCACTGTTATACTGCAAAGCATAAAGTTTAACTGTTTTTGCTTCCATTTGAATATGTTTTTAATATTAAAATTTCTTCTTTTGATTTATTTCATCCCGATCTGAGACATCATAGCGTATCCTGCTTCAACTTCTCCACAAACTCATCGATACGGTGCAGCTCTCGAGGAATATTGATATTCTGAGGACAATGAGGGCTGCACTGATTGCACCCGATGCAGTGGCTTGCCTGTCTCAACCTAGGGACGCTGCGGTCATAACCGACAAGAAATGCACGACGGGCCTCCTTATAATTTGCCGATTCTGTATTTTCCAGTACATTGCCTTCGTTGACACACTTATTGTAATGCACAAGTATGGCAGGAATGTCTATTCCGTATGGACAAGGCATACAATATTTGCAATCGTTGCAAGGTATGGTAGGATACTGAATCATCAGTCTTGCAGTCTCCTCCAGGAATTCCTTCTCGTCATCGTCGAGTTCCACAAGAGGAGAATATGTACGCAGATTGTCCTGCAGATGTTCCATATATGTCATTCCGCTCAAAACGGTCAGCACCATCTTCGGCGAACCAGCAAAACGGAAAGCCCACGATGCCACGCTGTTTTCAGGTTCACGCCTCTTCAGACGTTCCATCACATGCTGAGGAACATTCGACAAGCGTCCGCCCAGCAGAGGTTCCATTATAACTGCCGGGATATTGCGTTTCTCAAGCTCGCCATAAAGATATTCAGCATTTACATTGTTGCCCTTTGCATGGCGCCAATCTACATAGTTCATTTGTATCTGCACAAAATCCCAGTGCACCTTGTCGTGCATGGCCAGAACTTCATCGAACACATCTACAGAACCATGGAAAGAGAATCCCAGACGACGTATTCTGCCGGCCTCGCGCTCCTTCATCAGATAATCGATCATGCCGTTGTTGACATATCTGTCCTTGAACATGTTGATACCGCCGTTTCCGATAGAATGCAGCAGATAAAAATCAATATAGTCTACCTGAAGTTCCTTGAACGACTGCTTATACATGTTTATCGAATTCTCACGCGACCAGTTGCTGAAATTTGACAACTTCGTTGCAACATAATATTTATCGCGCGGATGGCGTTTCAGAGCAATGCCGGTAGATTTCTCTGACCAGCCCTGAACATATACAGGCGATGTATCGAAGTAGTTCACTCCATGTTCGATTGCATAGTCAACAAGACGATTGACAGCCTCCTGGTCAATCATGTCGCCCTTGCCGTCAGGCGAAGGCACTGTAGGCCATCTCATGCATCCGTATCCAAGAATCGAAACCTTGTCGTTGCCCAGACTCGGGAAACTACGATATGTCATAGTTCCATTAATGCCCGACGATTTCTTGTTTTCCTCGGCATTCTCTCCGCCGCACGAAGCAAGTCCGGCTGTTGCAGCACCGGCGATTCCGAGAATCTTTATGAAATCGCGGCGTCCTATCTGCTTTTTACTATTATTATCTTCCATTACGAATTCCTCCAGATAAAAATTACAAGTATCTATGGCGTTCGTGTCCTTCCACGTAGATTGCACTGAAAGGACGTGCCGGACAAAGGTTCTCACAAGCTCCACAACCGATGCAACGTTCTACATTGACTGCTGGAATCTTCAGCGACTCCGGATTATGGCTGTCAGAAGGTATCATTATAATTGCTCCTGCGGGACAATGGCGTGCACAGTTGCCGCACTCCACTCCATCTGTGAGCGGTATACAGTTTTTCTTTATCCACACCGCATGGCCTATCTGTATTGACGACTTGTCAGCTCTTGTTATAGGCTTGATGGCACCTGTAGGACAGACATCAGAACAACGCGTACACTCCGGACGGCAATATCCTCGCTCGTACGACATCTCAGGCTGCATAATCTTTGTCAACTGCGTAGAAGGTCTAAGTACTTGATTTGGACAAACAGATACGCAAAGCTGGCAGGCTGTACAATGCTGCGCAAACGAACTCGCAGTCCATGAACCTGGAGGCAATATATGTGTCTGGCGCTCAGGTATCTTCTTATCTTCTTATCTTCTATAACAGCCAAGCCGCCGTCCACCTTTTTCTCTTGGGCCTTAAGAGCCGCAACGGCAACTGCTGTAGCTGTAACAGAAAGGAATGCACGGCGCTCACCGTCAACTGCTGCTGATTTCTTGCCATCCGACGCTTCTGACGCCACATGACGTCCGGTGAAACTTATTGCGCCCTTATTGCAGACATCCAGACAATCCATACACGCCACACAACGCGAATAGTCGATCTTGTGATTCTTGAAATCAATGCACGAAGCCTTGCATCTGCGCGAGCAGAGACTGCACGATGTACACTTGCCGGCATCAATGACTGGACGGAAGATTGAATATCTCGAAAGCAATCCGAGCACAGTTCCAACAGGGCATATTGTGTTGCAGTATGTGCGTCCACCTTTCCATGCCAGAACAACGACAACTATCAAAGTAACTGCCGCCACAACAAAAACAGGCATGCTCTTAAGCCAAACATCAGTTTCATAGAAAGCATAGCTGTCCATACGTTCTGCAGCATAGGCCAACAGATTGTTTCCCCACTGCCACAATGGCGCAAACAGATTCGATGCTATTCTGCCGTATGCGCTGTACGGAGCCACAAGTGCGGCAATAGAGCTGAAACCTGCCACCATAGCCACTACAAACAAGACCAGTACTGCGTATCTCAACCAACTGATGGCCGGCGAATACGAAAAACGGTTCTTTTTGCCTTTTCGACGTCCGGAAATCCATGAGACGATATCCTGAAACACGCCCAACGGGCATATAACACTGCAATATACGCGGCCGACAAGGAGTGTCAGCACCACCAAGAATGCCACCACACCGAGGTTCAAAGCCAGAACGGCAGGCAGAAACTGCACCTTCGCCATCCATCCAAACCACGTATGCACTGTTCCCGTAAAGTCGAGAAACAGCAGTGTCGTCATGGCGAAGAACACGACTGCAAGCGTCAGTCTAATTTTCTTAAGCATAATTCAATCAGATTTTTAAGGTATAAATATTTACGTAAACCGTTTCTCCCATCAGCAAAATTATAAAAATTATATTATCGCTACAAACAGATTCTTTTGGACATCAGACAAGACTGTTTCAGAAATCAAAACGTATGCCTCCCATAAACGTTGCTCCAGGCATAGGGAAACCGGAATTGATTTCATAATTCTGAGCAAGAATATTCTCGCACCGCGCCCAAATCTTCATCCAATCGAAAAGACGATACTCGCCACCGGCGTTCCAAAGCACAAAATCTTCACGCTTGTCGCTTCCAGCATCTATTGCAAGGTCGGTATACAAACCTCCGACATACTGCACTCCAGTATAAACTTTCCATCTGTCGGCTGTGTACGATGCTCCGGCATACAGCTTGTGTTCAGGCGATCCGAGTACAGGATTCTCCATGTGCAGATAACTGTAGTTGGCATCCACGCCCCAATGTCTGCTTATTCGGTATGCAACTTGAGCCTCTGCACCGGTATTGTAAATATGTCCTGTATTGACATTCATCGGGCGACCATTGACAGGCTTACGGATAATTATGTTTTCGCCGTCCATATAGAAAACATTTACTCCATAATTCAGTCTGCCGCCAATCAGACTCTGGGCGAAAGAAACCTCATAATTCCAAACGCTTTCAGGCTTAAGGTCTGGATTTGCCGGCATGAACATATACATTTCGCGTATCGTAGGATAGCGGAATCCTTTGCTGGCCATAAATTTAAGAGAAATATTCTCTGGCAGTCTGAAGGACATTCCTGCCTGAGGGATCCACTCTGTTCCGACATGCGAATGATGGTCGGCACGAACGCCGGCATCTACCGTCATCCACGAAGTCAGATCCTGGCGGAAATCGATGTATCCTGCAAATTCCTCCTCCGTTTTGTCGACCTGCGTTTCTTCATGTCCGTCCGAGTAGCGGTTCCACGACTTGCCTCCGAATCGGAAATAATCAAAACCGAGTGTAATATGATTGCCGGTGAACAGTCCTGCACTTTGATATACAGACACGCCGAACATGTTGTCGCGCGAATTGAACCTGTAGTCCAACGGTTCCTCACCCGCATTGTAGCCGTCATTTATCCAATGCTTTCCCCAATTATAGAACACGCTGACCGCACCCGAGGTTCTGCCGTAGTCGTTCTCGACAAGCAAGGATGCCATACCGCGCGTAACCCTCTGATCGTTGTCGATAAGCGGTTCAGCAACCGAGCCTGGATTAGAAGCATTGAAATGCGTCAGATTCACATCGGCCGAAGCCTTCCAATGGCGTGCGAAATCATAACCAAGCTTGACATATCCGCCATACTGCTCAAATCCCATATTGCGCCGATGTCCGTCGCTGCGGTTGTACGAACCCATGACAACGCTACTGAAACGTCCGGAACGGATGCGGTTGGAAACCTCTGTCTGAACGCTTCCGTATGAACCGCCTCCGGCATTGACACTGGTGCTGACGCCATCAGCATCCATCTTACGCGTCACAATGTTGATGACTCCGCCCATGGCGTTTGAACCATAGAGCACCGAAGCAGGACCGCGGACAACCTCCACCCTTTCGGCCATCATGGATTGGCATGCATCGGCAATAGGATGTCCCATAAGTCCCATGTACTGAGGATGTCCGTCAATGAGCACCATCACGCCGGTTGTTGGTATTCCGGCCTGAGGAGCACCGCCAATACCGCGTATGGACATAGCTCCTGCAGCTCCGCCACTGACTCCATATCCCATAACTCCACGACCGGTGACAAAAAGCCCGGGCACCTGCTCTGAAAGCAAAGGCAAAAGAGACGGATCGGCCGATTCTTCTATGGCTTCACGCCCAACGACTGATACTGTCATTGGCAGATGGCGTACGTCAGACGCATTGCGCGTTCCCGTTACCACAACTTCACTTATGGATTGGGTCTTATTGCCGGTGGCTGCTGAATCTGAAAGGACATCCGAATATGACGCATAAACATCAGCCGGCAACAGTAAGGCCGTGGCTGTCAAAGATAAACAACACAAAAATTTCATAAGGGCAATATTGCTGTAGTGTCTTTAGATATACCAGTTTTTAATTTTCATTTCATTTCTACAAGTTCATACTCCTGACTGCCGAGACCTATTTCTTCAGCATGAACAAGAGTCGTCATACCCTTTCGGGAATCTATGCGCTCTATCAGATGCACCTTGCCCTCATCGGACGAATTGCGCACCAGGTCCACACAGGCCTTGTCGAGAGCCACTGGATCGAGCGAAGCAAGAATACCGATGTCGCCCATCTGCGGAGCTGCAGGATGAGCATCGCAGTCGCAGTCAACCGAAAGATTGTTCATGACACTGATGTAGAGAATCCTGTCGCCGCATTTGTCGGCCACGGCTTTTCCGGCCTCGGCCATCGTTTCGAGAAACTGTTCCTGCGTAGGATGCCCCCAATCCGATGTGCTCGTACCGCCGGAATGTATCCAGCGCTTTCCGTTGGCCGAAGCTATACCTATTGATATATTCTTTATTGCGCCGCCGAAACCAGCCATTGCGTGTCCTTTGAAATGCGATAGAACAACGACAAAGTCGTAATTCATGAAATTCTTTCCTACAATGTCGTAATCAATATGCGAGCCTCCCGTGACAGGAATTTTCACCTCGCCTTCGGCATCCATGATGTCCACCTTGGCAATCTTGGTAAAACCGTGCTCCTCGGCAGCCTTCATGTGTGCTTCGGTGTTTGAACGTCCGCCACCATAGGCTGTGTTGCATTCCACAATGGTTCCCTTCACCTCCTTGACCAACTTGCTGATAAGTGCAGGTTGCAGGAAATTATTTCCACCAGGTTCTCCTGTAGAAAGCTTTACGGCGACACGACCGCTTGCTTTGCGTCCCAAAGCCTTATAGATTTTCACTAGACTTTCAGAAGAAATGTCACGTGTCATATACACCTTCGGTTTGGCTGTTACTGCAACGGTATCGGCAGACTGTCTGACAACAGAATCATAAGAACTCTCGGCAACAGCAGTCAATGAAACAAACATAAATGCCGCCAAAAGCATCGCTTTACTTCTTAATATTTTCATAGTCCCTATACATTATTATATTAGATATATCATATCAAACCGTCATAGCCGGCACATAAGAATCCGGATGCAGTTCTGCATATATACATTATCATATAATACAACCATGAATCTCTGCACCAATGGAAGCACAAAATTTCATATTGCAAAAATAATGTGTTTCAAACTAAACATACATAAATATTTTACAGTTTAAGCAACCAGAATTACATAAAAATCCTCGCCGGAGCATCAAAAAGAATATCGCGAGCGCTCACGGCAACAATTCCGAGCCCTCGAAAAAATCTCTCCGAGCGCCCGCAAAACAAAGAATGGCATAGTTTTGTGCCAACCGCAGACATAAATGTCAGCAAAACATGACAGCAGAAATCCGCCGACTGCCAAAACGACATAACGGCAAAAAATATAATGTTTGGCATACTGTTTGTATCTATAAAGGCGTGAGCGTTCTGAAAAGAGGCTTAAAACCTACAGAAGGACGGCTTTCAAAAGTGATTTATAAACCAAATTAGAAAAAATAACAAATAAAAAATAAAAACTATGGGAAAGATTATTGGAATCGACTTAGGAACAACCAACTCTTGTGTTTCTGTATTTGAAGGAAACGAACCGGTTGTAATAGCAAACAGCGAAGGCAAGAGAACAACACCTTCAATCGTGGCTTTCGTTGACGGCGGCGAACGTAAGGTCGGCGACCCGGCAAAGCGTCAGGCCATAACAAACCCGACACGTACGGTTTTCTCAATCAAGCGTTTCATGGGTGAGACTTATGACCAGGTACAGAAAGAAATCGAAAGAGTGCCTTACACAGTAAAGCGCGGCGACAACAACACTCCACGTGTCGACATCGACGGACGTCTCTACACTCCGCAGGAAATCTCTGCAATGATTCTTCAGAAGATGAAGAAGACTGCCGAAGACTACCTCGGACAGGAAGTAACCGAAGCTGTCATCACAGTGCCTGCTTACTTCTCAGACTCACAGCGTCAGGCAACCAAAGAGGCCGGACAGATTGCAGGTCTTGATGTAAAGCGTATCGTCAACGAACCTACTGCAGCAGCCCTTGCATACGGTATCGACAAGGCCAACAAGGACATGAAGATTGCAGTATTCGACCTCGGTGGTGGTACATTCGATATATCAATCCTTGAATTCGGTGGCGGTGTATTCGAGGTTCTTTCAACCAACGGTAACACTCACCTCGGTGGTGATGATTTCGACCAGGCCATCATCAACTGGCTTATCCAGGAGTTCAAGAACGATGAAGGCGCAGACCTGAGCACAGACCCTATGGCCGTTCAGCGTTTGAAGGAAGCTGCTGAGAAAGCAAAGATTGAACTTTCTTCTTCAACTTCTACAGAAATCAACTTGCCTTACATCATGCCGGTCGGCGGTGTTCCAAAGCACTTGGTAAAGACTCTTACTCGTGCTAAATTCGAGGCCCTCACACACGACCTTATCCAGGCATGTCTTGAGCCTTGTAAGAACGCCATCAAGGATGCAGGTATCACAACTGCAGATATTGACGAAGTAATCCTCGTCGGAGGTTCAAGCCGTATACCAGCCGTTCAGCAGCTCGTTCAGGACTACTTCGGAAAGGCCCCTTCAAAAGGTGTCAACCCAGATGAAGTTGTTGCCATAGGTGCAGCCATCCAGGGTGCCATCCTCAACAAGGAAAGCGGTGTAGGCGACATCGTATTGCTCGATGTAACTCCACTGTCAATGGGTATCGAAACTCTCGGCGGTGTAATGACAAAACTTATCGACGCCAACACTACAATACCTTGCAAGAAGAGCGAAGTCTTCTCTACTGCAGCTGATAACCAGACTGAAGTTACAATTCACGTACTTCAGGGTGAGCGTCCAATGGCCGCACAGAACAAGTCTATCGGTCAGTTCAACCTGACAGGTATCGCACCGGCACGTCGTGGTGTTCCTCAGATTGAGGTAAGCTTCGATATCGATGCCAACGGTATCTTGAAGGTTAGTGCCAAGGATAAGGCTACAGGCAAGGAGCAGGCCATCCGTATCGAGGCTTCTTCTGGCTTGAGCAAGGAGGAAATCGACCGTATGAAGCAGGAAGCTGAAGCTAACGCTGAAGCCGACAAGAAAGAGCGCGAGCGTATCGACAAGCTGAACCAGGCAGACTCAATGATTTTCCAGACAGAGAATCAGCTCAAAGAACTTGGCGACAAGATCCCTGCAGACAAGAAGCCAGCCATCGAGTCAGCTCTCCAGAAACTGAAGGATGCTCACAAGGCAGGCGACCTCGCAGCTATCGACTCTGCAACTGCTGAACTCAACAACGCATGGCAGGCAGCCAGCGCTCAGATGTACCAGCAGGGCGGTGCTCAGCCAGGAGCAGGCGCAGGTGCCGGATTCCAAGGCGGTCAGCAGAACACATCAAGCAACGCCAACACAGGCAACAGCAACGATGAAGTTCAGGACGCTGACTTTGAGGAAGTGAAATAATAAGATTGTTATATTTTAAACAGAAAAAGGGTGCAATTCTATAAAATTGCACCCTTTTTCTGTTTAATTTTGTTACATATACAATTAATAGCTATACAAAAATGATTTCACAAATAATCAAAACAATACCTCAATACACATACAACCATTTATTTAATAATTAACAAAATCACAACACTATGGCAACATTAAAAATTAAATTCCGAGAGTCCTGTGTTGACGGCAAAGCCGGCACAATTTATTATCAAATTACACATCACCGTAAAGTTCTTCAAATAACATCAGGAATCCATCTTACAAAAGAAGAATGGAGTGATCTTAAAAATAATATTTATAATCCAGACCTAAAATTGCCAGCCAAGCATAGCAGGATAAGCTGCGATATATATAGTTTAAAACAGATTATATACGAATTAGACTATCAATACACACCGTATACAGTTGATGATGTTGCTTCCAGATTCAAATCTGCGCAATACCGCATTTCATTTAATGAATACATGAGAAGAGAAATTGATTTATTACAAAATGCCAATAGAAACGGGACTGCACGAAACTACAAAAGAACCTTAAGCAGCTTTTCACAGTTTCTTAAAGGGAATGATATTACGATAAATGCAGTCAATAGCCAATTGATAGAACAATATAATATATTCTTGGTCAAAAGAGGTCTTGTACGTAACTCTATTTCCTTCTATATGAGAATTCTACGAGCTGTGTACAATAAAGCCGTGCACAACGGAATAGCAATGCAAACATTCCCCTTTCAAAATGTATATACAGGTGTGGACAAAACACGGAAAAGGGCTATCAATGAAACGACAATAGCCAAACTATTTAGGGATATTCAGTAAATGTCCCTAAAAAGTAATATGGCATATAAAGTCGA
>ENA-OUQW01000870-OUQW01000870.1-human-gut-metagenome-genome-assembly--contig:-NODE-870-length-35715-cov-15.095485_pt1 | contig 35715 bp, 48 predicted proteins | sample MGYA00248464_ERZ548849 | MGnify/ENA primary metagenome ERZ548849 (study PRJEB26491, sample SAMN04978193) | human gut metagenome | host: Homo sapiens | study: EMG produced TPA metagenomics assembly of... | reverse complement strand
TATCATAACAAGCAAGTTTTCGTATGATGGAAGCGATACCGTAAGCATTGATGCAGTAATAATGGAAACCGACAGGAATTGGACAGGTAAAGAAGAAATGAGAGAACATATTGCAAACAATTTCCGTTCGAAAGCGAAGAAATACAGGTTTATGATGTGGTGCGTATTGTCTGTTTTAAGAGAGACCACCCAACCGAGAAAGGCGGTGAGGGGTGATGGCTGATAGAATTTTGAAAGATAAAGAAAAGAAAGTTCAAGAATTATCCCTTGAAATACAACATTTTCACAGCGATAAAAACCGTGGCTCAAGACAAAACGTTTGGTTTTTTATTGTTGCAGTTGCTAATAATTGGAGCGAAAACATAGAAATTTTTGGGGAGGAATTTTAATGACCAACAAAGAAAAAATCTATTATATGTTTCAAGATGGTGAGTGCAAACATTGGTTTACAGTTAGCAGAATATCTTGACAAAAAAGGTTGTGTTGTTCTAAATGATACAACAAATCACGAAAAAACACTAAAAGATTTACACGAATATGTTTTTTGTTCACAACCAATAAGGAGAAATGAAAAAAAAAATGAAACACGATGTACTGTTTGCAAGAGAGGTAGTAAAAGTAGTAGACTGGATGGTGCAACTGAAGGAGCTATACGGAGGTATCTGCTCAGGCATTTCAGATATGCAGGACGGCAAGTTCCAAATTACAAAAGAGGCAGTGAACGAGCTACGTGCTCAGCTGCAGTTAGAGTATGGTGACAGGTTCCCGCTGACATTCCAGTATCATAGCGTGTATGAGACTAATGAAAATGAGCAGGGCTTTGAGGTAATGGTGCGCGTTTGCATTACATACGAGGGCGTTACATTCTACGGCCTGGATAAGCTGTCACACTATGAGGACGAGTGTGCTGGTCAGTTTGATTACCAGGATTGTATGGTTAAAGCCTTTGAAGAGCTTAAAGAACGAAAGGGGGTTGATGACTAATGGAAGGCACTATCATAATTAAGGGCGGCAATGACGCGATGCAGGACGTACGCGCTAAGAGCGTTTGCGACGCTAAAGACTCTGAGGCTCTAATCAATATCGAAGCTAAATGCAGGTTCTCAGGCATAACTGACAAGGCTAGTATTCTTAGCTCTATTCTAGACGCGTTCAGTAGTGACCCTATTGAGCGTATGCTCATAACGGTAACGTTTCTTACGCTTGAGAAGATGCATATAGCCAGTGAAGACAAGGACCGTGAGCAGATAGTTTTTCCAGGTGATGAGAGCTCGCCAGACGGCTTTTCGGACGTAGGTATGATGAAATCTCTGTTCGATAAGCTTCAGAGGAGAGACTGATGGCTAAGGTTAAGTTGAGGGTCTGTCCTGAGTGTGGTAAGGAGTTTATAGGTAACCTTCAACATTGCTCTGACAAGTGCAGACACGCATACCACACGCGTGCCGCGCGCGAGTCATACAGAAAGAAGCACTCCATTGAGGATAATAACACGCGTAACAGGTGGCGAGGTTGCAATGAGGACTGTGAGCACTGTCCATACCCTGACTGCCTAAAGCCAGAAGGGATGTTTTAGTAATGGGAATACACACAGGTAGATGCATGTGCCCCGTCAACTATACTGAGGATATGTTCAACGAGTTTAAGCAGAGAGCTGCTAACGAGGTTGGTAAGTGGACGTTGATGCGCTTTAAGGACTCAGATTTATTACCTGAGCGAGAGCACTTTAAGGACTTGTACCCTTTCAGAGTACCGATAGAGACAGGCTCTACGTTAGGCTGCCCAAGACGAACTAACGTGTGCTGTGGTGGGTGTGTTAGAAAATGCGACTCAAGATGCATACAGGATATGTACACAAAGTTGAATATGCTGTACGAGTCTGAGAAGCTAAGGACTACTAAGCCTAGCTACTTGATGCAACTTATTCAGAGCACACTAACTGACCCTGAGTTAACTTATAAGAAGTTGATGGACTTCTTTAATGATTTACAGAAAGGAGGGCTCTTATATGAGCTTAATTACACCCCGCAGACGCAAATCGAGTATGTGTCAGAGACGAGCGGGCGCGCATTCAAGAAAGTTAATAAGCAAACAGGTGATGTCGCTATTTTGTATTGGCCTGAGTCTGGTCTTTGTCCTTATTGCGTTCCTAATGTTACCGCAGTGGCTCGATACGCACGAAGACCAAAAAAGAACGGCAGTATCGATTGAGCCTCAACCTGAGAACGAGACCGTCGAGATTTTAGTTAACAAGCCCCCTCAACCAGAACCGTTGCCTAAGGTACGACCCTTTGGTAGATGTAGAATAACCGTGTATTGTGGTTGCAGCAAGTGTTGTGGCAAATGGGCTGAGAATCGCCCTCTCGATGCACAGGGCAACCCTATTGTAAGGGGTGCGAGCGGTGAGGTACTGACTCCAGGAGTTAGCGTGGCCAGCAGCCTCCCGTTCGGCACGAGATTAATGTTTGCAGGAATGACTGATACATTCATAGTACAGGACAGGCCTGCGAAGAGCATACTGCAGAAGTATGATGACTTCATTATAGATGTGTATTTTAGTAACCACGACCAAGCATACCGCTTTGCTGAGGCTTGTGGTGACTATAGGGAGGTGTTCATACTTGTTTAAGTGCAAAGGATGTACAGAGAGACACCTAGGGTGTCACTCAACATGCGAGTCATACTTGGCAGAGAAGGCGCGCATTCAAGCAGCGAAGGACGCGCTCGAGCCTGATAGAATCTTCAACGAATACCAAATCTCTCAAGCACAGAAACTGTATCGTAGGAAGAAGAATAGGAGGAAGTTCTAATGAGCGTATCAGCAGATGAGGCTCGTTACATCATAGCGAGACAGTACTCTGGTCAGAAATGGCGAGACAAAGTCAAGCGTATGAGTGATAAACAGTGCTTAGCTATTTATTTCAGGATGCTCAATGAAGGTAAACTGAAATGATTTCTATCAGTTAAAAGAAAAAAATTTATAAAATAATTCAAGTAAATGTGGATTTTCAAACCAAAAGCCTATATAATATAATTAAAGGAAGGGCGCCACCCTTTCATATAAAATTTACTCAAAGTAGAATTGGAGGACATTATTATGGCAAAGAATGAAACAGTAGAGTTAAACGAGCTCGAGAAAGTAATGGAGAATATGGGCACTCCTACACTGAAAGCAATCGCGATGGTGTTAGGTCTCCAGCCCGTACGTTTGTACTACGTGGCAAAACAGCCTAAAGAGGGTTGCGTTTATGACCCGAAGGTTTACAACTGGGACGCTATTATGCGCTTCATCGAGAAGAGACTGAACGCTGACGAAGGTCTTGCTACTTTCGCTGACGTTATCGAGGCTGCTTTAAAGAAAGACGAAGAGCTTAAACTTGTTGATGGTCGCAGAACCTCTACCGGTAGTGCTAACAAAACCATCGTTGTAGATGGTAAGACTATCGCAGCTCGTAAATATGCTAACTTCGAAGCAAGCGCTAATATGCCTGTTTGCTTTAAGAAGGAAGAAGCAGTCTATGCTATCGTTCTGCAGACTGCAAGCCACACCGTACTGCGTTCAATCTCTAGCTTTGAACCTTTAGTGTTCAACAGCGAGGAAGTTAAGGTTGCTTCCAACGGTATGATGAATTTCAAGGCTATCGGCCCTGCTCAAATTGAGAATTGTGCTGCTGAGCGTCTTGAAAAAATTCAAGCTGCAGCTGCTGCCGCCGAAGCTAACACAGAGGACACCGCTGCTGAATAAGGCGGCGTTCACATAGGAGGGAGCCAGCTCCCTCCACATCATAGGTAATGGGTACACCTGCTCTGACACGATACATAGTGTAGAGCTACGATGCACACTTGCAATTACAGACTACTATCAATTGCAACGCGCTGACTAAAACAAACTATATATGGTGTCAGGGCAGGTGTATCTTTGTATGTAAGGAGGTGAGCTTATGTCTGAAGTCAACATGGCTGAACTTTTTGAGGCTATCGCTATTGTTGAGAACAAGGGTATCCCAAAGGTTGAGCTAAGGGACGGTACTAAAGTGTACCGCGTAAAAAACATTATCAGAATTGACATGAAAATCAAGGAGGACAAGTAAATGCTTAACTTAGATTTCACTTGGGAGGCAAGATGTAATGCGAATTGACGTATCCGAAGTTAAAACGTTCCGAACCTGTAAGCGCCAATGGCAGATTTCATCCCGCAACTATATGCACCTCGTACCCAAAGCTCCGGCTCCTGCGCTCATTATGGGCACAAAGTTTCACGAAGCGTTAGGTAAGCTATACTTAGGTATATCTCTCGAGAAGGTTATGACGGACCTCAAGGAGCATTTAGTTGAGGGGGAAGAGGCTCTCCTCAATATGATACCTGGATACGCTCGTGAGGTGTTAGACGGTGACCTTGAAAGGTATACCGTGCTCGATATTGAGCATCACTTTTCTTTCGTCCCCACAACTTCTAAGGGAGAGGTGTTTGACCCTGACCTCGAGATTTGTGGCTCCATCGATATGATAGTGCTTGAAGAAGCTACTGGCAAGGTCTATGGCTTTGAGCATAAGACTACCAAGAACTTCAGGGAGCTCGAGTTCATTTGGATGGACGAGCAGCCTCGTGTATACACGAAAGCGCTGCAAGGCTATGTAAACAAGCTTAACGAGCATAGAATGGAGCAATGGGAAGCTGACGGCGCACCTGAAGACCGTAAGCCCGCTCCTTATACTGTTGGGGGTATCTACCTCAACGAAGTAAAGAAGCTTTTGAGACAGTTCCAGTACCAGAGAACCTTGTGCGAGTATACTGATACTGACCTCGATAACTTCTTTGATGCCTTCCTCAACACCTGTGCAGAGTGCAAAAAGTATTCCACCAATAAGAACCTATTCCCTGCCCCTCAACCAAGTTACTTTGCCTGTCAGATGTGCTCGTTCAAAGGTGTATGTTCTACATATATGTATAACAACATCAACAAGACCGAAATCCTCAACGAATTCGAAGAGGAGCTACAGGAAAGACAGATGGACCATCTCGACGAAAAAACTGAAGTCTCAACTCAAAAGGATTAGTCATCTATTAGTCAGAAATCAAGTTTTATGAAAAATGAACTGAAAAGAATTCAAGTAGTTAGCTTGATTTCTGACTGCAAATACATTATAATATATGTATAAGAGGTGAACGTATGATTTTTGAAAAAATAGTACTCGCAGCTGTTGCTATCCTTTGCTACCTGCTTGTAGCTGTGTGCACTCGTACTCAAGGTGAGTCAGAGCAGACACACAAGGTTAAGGTATACTGTTTAGGCGTTGGTGCTTCTATATGCGTGATATGCTTCTTAGTAATTAGTATATTAGCGAGGTGAGAAGATGAACGTTATCGATGTAGAGAACAGCAATGTTGAGAAAATCTTTGCTCTTGTGTACGGTGCAAGCGGCACAGGCAAGACACATTTAATGGGTACTCTTGGAGAGCTTGGCAAGGTGCTTGTAATTGATATTGACCAAGGTGTTAAGACAATACAGTTCGCTAAGGACTTGAAGAAGTACCATCCTAACATTACCGCAGTCTCGTTTGACAGGTTTAAGGACTTAGATACTGCTGCGCAGTTGGTTGAGAAGAACGACCCCGCTCTCTGGTCTAAAGAGTTTGGCGTATACATAACAGAGCCTTTTGACTGGATTTGTTGGGATACTTGGTCAGAGATACAATGGTCAATGCTGCAGGAGCTTCGCTCTAAGGACAGTGAAATGAGAGGTCACGGTCTTAATTTCAGAAAGAATATTCAAATACAGCACTGGGGTATGATGACTGACCTAAATAAGTTAGCCGTTGAAGAGCTTCGTAAGTGTAAAGTTAATCAGGTATTTACAATGCAAGAGAAACTTGAGAAAGACGAGCTCACAGGTCAGATATATGGAGGTCCTGCTATTCACGGTAAGATGGTACAAGAGATGCCTGCTTACTTCGATGTAGTGGTACACACATATACAGACTTGAGCGGCAAGTTTTGTGCGACAACAAAGAGTAAAGGTCGTTGGCCTGGTAAGTCGAGAATTGGGGAGGGTATTGATATCCAGAACCCAACGGCTAAACAACTCTTCGCTGTATAAATTTAATATGTGCCTGTGCCAGAACACCAGGCAGAAAGGAGCTCAGCTATGAGCTATTTAAGAAAAACTGGACGCACACTCAATGTGCTGCTGAGAAGCGTACCAGGTTATGTAACTGCAGCATATGTAGTATCCGTAGTGTGTATGAATTTGCTTGCGAATAGAGAGATTTATTCCTCTCAATCGTTTTGCATAGACACAGGATTAGCTGTTTCGTGGATAGCTTTCTTGTGTATGGACTGCGTATGCAAGAGATTTGGAGGTAAAGCCGCAATCCTACTCAATATATTCGCAATGTGCATGAATTTACTTACCACTGTAATATTTGCTTTGTTAATGGTTATTCCAGGTCACTGGGCAGAAATGTACAATGCAGGAGATGCAGCTAATGCTGTTAATGTAGCGCTAAATAATACGTTTGCTGGTTCCTGGTATGTAGTAGTTGGTTCTTCAATTGCTATGGTATCTTCAGGATGCGTTAATGCTGTACTCAATATGTGGGTAGGTAAAAAAGACCACGGTAGCTATTGGGGCTTTTTATTAAGGAGTTCTATCTCAACTGCGATAGCTCAGTGGACGGACAACTTAGTGTTTGCTATACTCGTGTCGAAAGTATTCTTTGGATGGACTTGGCCACAAGTATTCATCTGTGCAACTACTTCAATGTTAATCGAATTAGTACTCGAGTTGATATTCTCTCCAGTAGGCTATAAAATGTCTAAAGAATGGAAACGAAGTAATGTCGGTCAGGAATACATCGACTATGTAACTTCAGAAGAATAGCTTTCACTGCGCTCAAAGCAACTCCCCGGCTTTGAGTTGCAGAGTGCATTCTAAATGGGACGAGCGATTTTCATTTGGCAGGAAATCACCTCCTTTAAATAAACCTTACTTTACATCTCCATTTAGAATGTACTCTGCTGCTCAAAGCAGCGTAAATTTAGTCGACCGGACGTAAAACGGTAGAGGATGGGAACGGTAAAACCCTACCCTCGGAAGGATACTTATGGTAACATTCGATTTCAGCAACGTCCCCAGCAGAGAACCGCTTGAAGAAGGCGTATATCACCTTCAGATAGCTAAGGTTGAGGAAAAACAATCTTCGACTGGTAACCCGATGCTCGCTATTGAGTACGACGTACTTGGGGTTGAAGGCAACCGCAAGGTATGGGACAACTACGTACTAATCGAGAAGTGCTTGTGGAAGGTTCAGGAGCTCTTCAAAGCGCTCGGCATTGACACTTCTGAGGTCGTTGAGATGGATGTCCAGGAGTTGGTAGGACTAGAAGTCCAGGCTAAGATTATCCAGGAGCCTTATAACGATTCTGTTCAGAACCGTGTTAAGAAGATTATGCCCCTCGGTTAATCAAGGTCACTAAGTTGAGGGGCCCCTTTTGGGTCCCTCTTCGCATTTTATGTAATGGGAGTGATATCTTGATTTACGACGAATTTGTCACCTTCTCGAGCTACTCAGGAGGACAGAGATACGCTTGTTGTCCGTTTCACGCAGAGAAAGAGCCTTCCTTCACTGTCAATGAGGAAACAGGTGAGTGGTACTGCCACGGCGAATGTAGCTGTGGTGGCGGCGAGGTGACCTTTATCGAGAAGTACTTTGATGTCGACAAAGATGTAGCGAAGTATGCTCTCGAGTTTTACAACAAGCATCATAGGATGCCCTTTCCCAACGAAGATACTATCGAGGAATGGCACCAGAACCTCTTGCATAGCGCCTCTGACTTAAAGATACTATATGGCTTTGGCATTACGGATGAAGTAATCGCTGAATTAAAGATAGGACTTGCGGACACGCGAATCATCTTTCCACTTAAGTCTAAGACGGGCTATTATGTAAACGCAAGAAGGTATTTACCCCCAACTAAACGCGCGGGATACTCTAAGGTGCCTAAGTGTCTTAATATGCAGGGCTTAGGTCAGCGTAGATACTATCCATACGAGGCATTTGATAACCCTAAAGACAGACCTATCGTATTAGTTGAAGGAGAAAAGGATATGGCTTCTGCTAGGTCCTGTGGCTATAATGCTGTAACAGGTACCGGTGGTAGTGCTATACCAACTGATGAGTTGAGCCTATTTGCAGATAAAGATGTTGTTATAATGCTTGACTCCGATAAAGTAGGTCAAAAGAATACAACGCTTTACATTACAATGCTTCGAAAGATAGCTAAGTCGCTTCAGATTATAAACCTGCCCTACAAGGACTTTGTAGAGTATTACGAGCACGTAGGTAAAGAGAATGTAGATATCTGGGAGTATGCGCATAGCGCAGACACTATAGCCGAGACAGACGAGAATGCAGAAGCTCAGGATGTGACCTTGGTACGAAGCGAGTTTGCAGAGAACCTTAATACCTGGATACGCTTAAAGAATATGAGCGTTGTAGGCGTAGAGCCTAAGATTTACTCTATACCGACTAAACTCAGATGCAGGTGTAAGAACTCCAAGTGCTCAAAGCCATGTCCGCTCGCTGTATCGAGCACCCCAGTGGAGGTTGAGGTAGACCCTAGACAGATGCTACGCTTTATTGACTCAGCAGACTCTGCGCAAGACAGTTATCTGAGACAGATATTTGGATGTAAGTCTGTACAGGCTGAGCCAAAAGACTTCATCAATATACAGAAGATAATATTCCAGGAGAGCGCAAGCTTTATTGACGGTTTAGAGGAAGCATCCTTTGAGAACCGCTACGGCGTATATATGTACACAGACTATCGTCTATCCGCAACCTTAAAGTATGACTTTGAAGCGTGCAGAGTTACGGACCCGAGCTCTCAGCAAAACTACTATGTTATTAGAGATGCAAAGAGTGTGCAGACTGCTACGCCTGAAATAGATGAGCAAGTACTTGAGAAGTTTCAGAAAGCAGCAGAGGGCTGTACATCGTGCATGGACTTGATACAGAAGCATTATGATGAGTGGATGCCTGCTTTAAGCATTGAGGGCAGACCGGACTTGTTCGGTGCCATACTACTTACTTATAGCAGTGTTACTGAGATACCCTGGCAAGGTGGTATTCTAAAAGGCTGGCTTGACACTATGGTAATAGGCGACACTCGTACAGGTAAGTCTCAAATGGCGCAACGCTTTGTAAAGCAGTTACAGTTGGGCTCTTACATAAACGGTGAGAACGCTCGTAGAACAGGTGTTATCGGAGGTGTTCAGAGGTTTGGTGATAGCTGGGTTGTTACATGGGGCGCAATACCTATGAACGACAGGGGTCTTCTCGTTATAGATGAGGCTTCAGGTCTTGATGTTGATGACATCAAAGACTTATCCGCAACACGCTCAAGTGGTGCTGTAACCCTCAACAAAATTGTAAAAGGTGAAGCAAGAGCTAGAACGAGACTATTGTGGTTGAGCAACCCTCGCTCAGGTAGAAACTTGTCTGACTTTTACTGGAAGGGCTATGGAGCTTTTCAGGAGTTCATACCTATTATGGAAGACCAGGCTCGATACGACTTAGTGCTTACAGCAGCGAGGGAGGACCTTGATGTTATTGAGGGTATAGATGTTATCACAACACCCGATGTAGAGAAGTGGCGAAGCCTCTTCAACATAGCGTGGACCATACACCCAGATAGCATTACGTTTCCCAACAACTTTAGGATTGCAATGAGAGATGCTGCCCATCAACTTAACAACGAGTTAGGTGGAGGTCCTCTTGTTGTGGGTGTTGCAGTGCATGAGAAGTTGCTACGACTGACCTGTGCATTTGCTGTGTTATGCGGCTCTATTAAGTCAGGCAGACTTGTTATTGAGCAAAGACATTTAGACTTTGCAGTTGAGTTCTTAAAAATGACTCTGAATAAGCCGTCCTTGGGGTATGGTGATTACATCAGAGAGTTTAAGAGAGCTCAGCAGAAGAGAATAGACAATATGAACCTCGTTAGAGTGCTGATAACAGCACATCCTGCAATTAAAGCATTGCTTTCATCCAGCAGCTTTAGAGGGTTTCAGTTTCAGGAAATACTTGGTCTGGATAAGGACGAGAGTTCGAAGATTATGTCAGACCTTATCACGCGTGGTCTGTTGAGACCAGGAGCAAATGCGTGCTATATCCCTGATAAGGTGTTGATGGAAATATCAAAGGAAATGGAGGTATAAACGATGAACAGGGAAGCACTATTAAAATTGCTTACTCGGTATCCCAAGCTTGAGATGTTCATCGGAGCGGGCACGATTGGCCTTAAGACAGCTCGAGAGATATTAGATATCGACCGTTGGTTGATGCAGGACATCTTTAAGGAGCTTATATGTTGCGGGGCCGTTAAAGCTTGCGGCAACACCTCCTGGAGAGCAACTGAAGAATGTCAGCAATTCTTAGCAGAAAGGAGACAACAAGACAATGGAACTTAATCACGTACAAGCAGATGTGGCTACGCAAGTACTTAATTCTAGGTTATCTCGCTTATCACCTGAAAAAGCCCTTAGTCACGCCGTATGCGGCTTGACCGAGGAAGCTGGAGAGGTCGCAGGATTACTTAAGCGAGAAGCATTCAAGCAGCAGCCTCAACCCATCGAAAGATGGATAGAGGAGCTGGGAGATGTGCTTTGGTACTTATGTGAGGTCGCAAATCAAAAGGGTTTAACTCTGGAGGCCATATTCAAAGCTAATCGAGAAAAACTAAAAATACGCTACGGCGATTGGGAGGCACAAAAATGAGTTTAGATAGAGACTCGGAGAATGTCAGAGCGTACGAAGGCGGTAGTTTTAGAGACAGGCCGCCTGGCAAGGGTCTATTTAGCCCTATGCCAATGAATGCGTTGCTTAGAGTAGCAAAGCGTTATGAGTACGGCGCTCTGAAGTACGGCAAGAGCGAAGCTTTCAAGGACGGGCTACCGGTCAAGGACTGTTTTGACTCTGCTATGAGACACCTAATTCAGTATATGAATGGGGACAATTCAGAAGACCATTTAGCAGCAGTTTGCTGGAATGCAATGGCAATGATGTACATGGAGGAAGAAAAGCCTAAATGGCAAGACATTCCTTCTCGTAAGAAGTACACGAAGGGTAAGGGTTCCTTCAACTATATTGAAAAAGCTATTAAGGAGGGCATAAAATGATTATGCGTTATCACGAGGCGCCGATAGACATATTTGACGCTGTGCAGGCTGAAACCGATGGAGATTACGCTCTTGTACACTTATTTGAGGACAAGTTAATTGGTGAGCAATACTATAACAAGTTTAAGAGAGCGGTTGAGAACGGTCGTGATGTTATTCTTGATAACTCCATATTTGAGCTTGGAGTTGCGTTTGACGAAGCTAAGTATGTGAACTGGATTAAGAAGCTTAAACCTACTTACTTCGTAATACCAGATGTGCTTGAGGATGGTGATGCTACCTGGCAGAGAGCACACGCATTCATGAACAAGTATCCCGAGCTCGCTTCCATTAGCAAGAGTATAGGCGTAGTGCAGGGCAAAAGCTACGAGGATATGAAGCACTGCTACAAAAAGCTTCACGACTTAGTAGATATAATTGCATTCAGCTTTGACCTCTCAACTTATGCAGACTACGTTCGCAGAGCGCTCAAGTATCCCTTATCCAACTTAGAAGCGACAAGTATGGGTAGAGCAACTTTACTTGCTAAGATGGTTGATGAGGGTGTGCTAGATACCGAGAAGCCCCATCACTTGCTTGGCGTTGCACTACCTCAGGAGATGTATGCTTACCGTAATTGTAGCTGGATACGCTCTGTAGATACAAGCAATCCAATTGTGCACGGTATGTATGGTATTACGTACACTACTAAAGGCCTCACAACTAAAATAAAAACTAAGATGTGCGACCTGATGGGTTCGAAAGTTACACCTTCAGAGTGGTTTCATATACAACACAACATATTGATGTTCGAGGAGTTTTGCAATGGGTAATTGGTATGCTTTATATTCTCAGACAGGCTCTGAGATACACGAAATATGTCTTGCAACAGGGGTAAAGCCCTTCTTGGTGTTGACGGACAATCGCTCAGACCCCATCCAACGCAGAGGTAACTATACAAGCGTAGTATGCGGTTCAAAAGAAGTACTCGAGCAACGATTACTTGACTGGGCCGCTCCTGGGGACCTCATTACAATGCATGGATATAAGAGAATAGTATTCCCCTCAACAGTACGAGCGTTAAAAGCGAGAGGTGTTAAGTTTCTAAATGGTCATCCAGGTGCAATAGATTTGTATCCTGAATTGAAGGGGCTGGACCCTCAGAAGAGAGCTATTGAGGCTGGGTACAGCACAGTAGGTTGCGTCATTCACGAGGTAGAGCCTGAACTTGATTCTGGTAAGATTCTTGTAAGCGAGCATATACAGGTTAGACCTTATGACGCCAAGATATATGACCAGCTTCATGGTCTTATGACGCAAATGTGGATAAAAATGTTCAAAGAAAATTTAATGAAGGAGCTATAATATGTTAGACAGACTTGTAAAGGCTGCTGCGCCTAATATGCCCGAGGATAGACACGTTAAGGCAACGCAAGACCCTTGCGTCTGGTATAAGATAATCAACTCTACTCGCACCTTGATGGTTCCCCTCGTCAAGGTGCTGAGAACTAACCCGATGGAGTTGGATAGATTTGCCGAGGCGTGTAGAAACTTTGAAAGCGCAGATTTAGAAAGCACTTTATTTGACTGGGAGCACCTAAACCTTACTGAGTATACTGGTGATGATATTCCAGAGGCAGTTAGAAAGTTGAGGGAGCAAGTACTTGCATCAGAGCTCAAAACCGTAGGAGTCGATATTGAGACGAGACAGGTTTTTTGGGAGGACAATTGTCTTCTTTCTATAGGCGTAGCTTATGATGAGTCAAGTGCAGTAGCGTTCTACAACTTCAACTGGAATAACTCTGAGACTCTCAAGGCGTTGACGGAGTTCTTTACTGACCCTGACATTGTATTTGTATGGCAGAACGGTAAGTTCGACTGCGGCAGACTTAGATATTTACAAGGTATCCCTGCTCGTATAGACGAGGATACTCTGTTAAGACACTACATCAGTATCAACGAGAGAAAGGGCTCTCATGGCTTGAAAGAGATGGGCCAGTTATACTTACAGGCTCCGGCCTGGGACGACGAACTTGATGAAATCAAGCGCAAGTGGTGCCGAGCTAATAAAGTGCCGTTGAAGGAGTTTATGTATGACTCTATACCTACAAGCGTGTTAATACCCTATATGCAGAGAGACTGTATCGCTACTTTAAGATTACATTGGCTATTTAAGAAGCTTGCTCGTCCTGAGTCCGAGTTTATGTACAGACAGCTTGTTAGAGCTTCTAATGTGTATATGAACATCGAGCTTGCAGGACAGCAAATAGATGTTGATTACCTTGAAGACCTAGAGTTTGAGCTGGATAATCTTGTTAATGCTGCTAATAAGAAACTTGATGCAGTAGCAAGTCGTATATGGGACCCTGAGCTGTATAAAGCAGAGACAGGAGCAAAATCTGCAACAGATAAGTTCTCGGTAGGCTCACCTAAGCAGCTTAAATGGATGCTTCAGCGAGTACTGGGGTACCCTGTTCCCTCAACAGATGCAACCTTAATACAAAATCTTTTATTGGATGTAGAGGCTGGTCGTATCACAAATCCTGATGCTAAGGAGTTTCTTGAGAGTATCGGTGATGTGAGAAAGTATAGCAAGTACCTCGAAACTTATGCACTGGGCATTAGACGAGTCTTGTGCAGAGACGGCAGAGTAAGGTGCACTTTCAATCTGCACGGAACCGAGACGGGACGGCTCTCGTCTTCCGGACCTAATATGCAGAATATTCCTCGCAACAAAATGATAAAAAATCTTATAATTGCGACACCTGGATACAAGCTGTTGCAGCTTGACTACTCGCAGGCTGAGTTGAGGGTATTGGCAATGCTGTCCGGAGACGAGTATATGACTCAGGTTTATGTTGATGGGAAGGACTTGCACGACTCTGTTGCGGAAGAGATGTTTGGGCCCGGCTTCGATAAGGAACAGCGTAATATGGCTAAGACCATCAATTTTGGTATTGCATATGGTAGAGGCCCTGGCTCCATATCCGAGAAGTTTGGCAAGACAATGGCCGAGTCTCGAGAGATAATTGAGAAGTGGTTTGCACCTATGCCCAAAGTTAAGGCGTTTATCAACAACCGCAGACAGATGGCTAACAGAGGTGAGCCCTGTACTACCTTCTTAGGCAGAGAGCGTCACTTCGTTATCACAAACGATAACATCAACCACGTTCAGAACGAGTATATAAATACTCCCATACAGTCCATTGCTTCTGACTTTACTATGTTATCCCTTTTGGATATTGCGGACTTAATTGAGCAGAAGGGCTGGCCTGCAAGAATTGTAACCACTGTACACGACTCTATCATATTAGAGGTTAAAGACGGGGACCCTGAGCTTATGCTTACTATAGCATCAGCGTGCAAGAGTATAATGGCAAACACACCTAAGAACTATAAGCCTGATATCAAAGTACCCTTTAAGGCGGACGCTGATGTAGGCTATAAGTGGGGCGAGATGGTTAAGATGGACCCCGCAACAGGACTGGAGATGAAGAAAGATGAGTAGGTTTACTTTACACGTATCTGACATACCTGATGTACACTTGTTGATGGGATACGCTATCAAAGGTGACACCGTTTCTGTTGAGGATAACCTAGTCAACAGGCTCGTGCTAGGTATGGGTACCTCTCTCAACGAGCCTTGGTACAATACAGAGCTTAAGTATGGTAAGAGTCTATTAGACTTTCAGGTGCCAGATGTTAAACGTATGATGATGCAGAAGCACATTCTTAACGCCAACCCTATGGGTTTAGGTAAGACTATCGAGACTATCGTAGCGTTGAGAGAGATAGACGCTCGTAGGTGTATCATTGTTGTGCCTAAGATTTTAAAGCATCAATGGCGTATGCAGGTTCATAAGTGGTGGCCTTTTGCTCCTGAGATTATCGTTATAGAGAGCACTCGTGATAAGCACCTCGTAGAGATGCGCAGAGCATCTGAAGGCATCTTTATCTTCAACTATGAGCAGATTACTAATCAGAGTGTGCTGGATGCTATTAGGAGCAGACGTTGGGACGTGTGCGTGCTTGATGAAGCGCACCGCATTAAAAACAGAAAGAGTCAGCGCTCTATAGCGGTAAAGAGTATTCCTGCAGAGCGCCGCTGGGCGTTGACAGGCACCCCAATACTGCGGTATGTTGATGACTTGTGGAGCATCCTCAACTACCTCGGTATCTTCTACTCGGGTATTAGCTATTGGAACTTCGTCAACTACTTTTGTAAGGTTGAGGAGACCTTTTGGGGTAAGAAGATAGCAGGCATTACTGATGACCCTGCTAAGGTAGCTATCCTCAACAAAATGCTTCAGCTTATATTCATACGCAATGAGTCTGTCTCAGTAGCACAGGGTAAGGTATCTGAAACAATACACCTACCTATGACCAAAAAAATGACGAAGCTGTATAAAGAGGCTAAAGCACTTGTGCTAGACTCTCTGCCCGAGACCATGACAGTCCCGAACGGTGCCGTCCTGACACTTCGTTTGAGACAGGTTACTTCGTGGCCGGGGCTTTACATCGACGGTGAAGTGGGTCCTAAGTTTGAGTACATTAAAGACACCTTATCTAGCAACCCTGATGAGAAAGTTGTTGTATTCACCATATTTGCTAAAACAGCTAACGCGTTAGTTAAGTATCTCAACAAAGCAGGTCTAAAGACTGTCGGCATTGTAGGCACGAACGACGCTCATGAAAACGCTTGTAGCAAAATTGATTTTGTTGAGGGGGATGCTCAGTGCTTAGTAGGTACGATAGCTGCAATGGGACAGGGTTATGATGGCCTACAGAATGTTAGCCGTCGTATGATTATGATGGAGCGAGACTGGAGCCCTGAAATCAATCAGCAGTGCGAGGACCGATTGCATAGAATGGGCCAAAAACTTCCTGTGTTAATACAGTACTTGGAGTGCGATGGCTCCTTTGACAAAAAGGTAACCCGTATCAACATAACAAAAGCAGACGATATCAGAGCTGCATTGGAGAGTGATTAAATGAATATACTGTGCTTTGACCCTGGTAACCATACAGGGTGGTGCTTCTTCAATACGGATACACGCCACATCATAGGCGGGACCATTATGGAGCAAGACACCCACAGACGCCTGTATGATATGTTTGCGCAGCTGCCCATTGACCTTGTAGTTATCGAGTCCTTTAACCTCTACCCAGGTATGGCGCAGCATATGGCCTGGAATGCTTTCTATCCTGTTGAGGTAATAGGTGCAATAAAGATGCTTTGCAATATGTATGGTAAGTCATATGTAATGCAAAAGCCCTCAGTTAAGAAGTATGCGGGTACGCTGAAACCTGAGCTTGTTGCTCAGGTTAAGGCTCACGCCGATGAGGTGAAGCAGATGTTCCCCAACGCAGAGCGATATATGGAGCATACCAAGGACGCTATTGCGCACTTGCAGTATTATATGCGCAACCCTGCTAAAGTAGTTATAACTCCACCTCGCATAATTATATAGCATAAAAGAACCGCCGGGTGACCGGCGGCTTTTTTTTTGTCTATTTACTCGTCGTTGCGTTCGATAAGCTTTCTAAATGCCTGATGCAAGCCTGTGGATGCAAGCCCAGAAGCAAGACCTCCAAGAATTATTTCAGGAGTTACGCTCCATGAGTTCATCCATATGTTGAGGACGAGACCCAGCCCTGCCATAATCAGCGGGATGAACTTGTTAACTTTATCGGTGGGAATTATGTTGCGGAGAACATAACCTACACATAAGCAAATGAGCACGACTACGATGACAACATAGTCACCTAAAAATCCGAATTCCATTACCCCTTCAACCTCCTGTTAACTTCTTCTTGAGCAGCCTTAATCTGTGCAGCAGTGTAGCCCATTTTTGTGAGCTTCTGAGCACGAGCAGCTCCATTGCCGAAAGTGCCTTTAATCATCTCGGTAGCAAGCTCCTGAGTACTAAGTCTTCTAGGTGAAGTTGTTCTCGATAGCCTATGATTTACGATAGCCTGAGCTTCATTAATTAGAGCAAGAGAGTAGCCCATACCCAAAAGAGTGTTCTTACGAGCAGCGCCGTTACCATACTTGCCTGCAATAATATTATCAGCAAGTTGAGAAGCAGTGAGCGTTGCGTTTGTTGCGGGGGCTGGAGGAGTCACGGGCGTTGCGGGGGCAACTTTCTTACCGATGAGGTCTGCATACATGCGGTTCATATCTACGTTCCCCTCAATACCATCAATAGCTCCTTTAGAAGAGTACTGCCAGATGTCATAATTAGCTGCGATGTCAGGCTTTGTATTGGAGTACTTAGCGCACCAGATAGAGTAGCCTCTATCCTCGAACTTCTTAATGTCGAGGTAATTCTGGCACCAGTTCTGATTAGCATAGATACCAGCTTTATAACCTGCATCTGTCATAGCCTTACAGAATGTAAGCCCATACTCAGTAAGCTTCCCCTTACCGAGTTTTGTGGTAGAAGCATCTTCCATATCGAAATAAACACAGAAGGGCTTCAGGTTGCCAATAAGACGCAGAGTGTGTTTGATTTCACTATGCAGCTTCTCGTCGGTGTCAGCATAGCTATACAAGTATACACCGAAGGGAATGTCTAAGCTGGTAACAGCGCTCACATTCGCGGTGAACCTCTCGTCGTCTTGCTTGGGCATATCGTTGCCAAAGCCACAACGAATGATTGCAAAGTCGATTTGAGGCTTCACCTTTTTCCAATCGATGTTTCCCTGATGCTTGCTAACATCAATACCTTTGTAAATACTCATTTTAATTCCTCCTAAACAGTTGGTTTATGAATTTCTTCAAGGTCTGCAACCCGGTGGTTTGCAACCCTTATTTGCTCCTCGATAACGGGGATTCGCTGGGCAAAGCTATTGTGCAAGCGAACCTCTCTTGTAAGCTCACTGATGCGCTCATCAGTTACTGCTTGAGCGGTTCTTATATCACTTTGCATTTTACTGTTTGCACGATTATTTGAAATAATCACTCCAACAAGCGAGAGCATGCCTACAATTATTGCAGACCCTGCAGATATTAATGCTTCGGTCATTTCGCTATCTCCATTCTGTCTGTCGTATCTTCAATAGGTTCGCTCGGGTACTGGGCACTAATAGCCGTATCAATTTCGGCAAGGTCATCCTCGTTCAGCACGCCCTTTTCAAGCCAGCCTGCGGCGTTTAAAATAATCTGATAATCAGCCATTTTTCCGACAGCCTTTAAGAGTCCGCTTTTTACAAATTCTTTTAAACTAAACATTATACATTTCCTCCTAATGAAATGATTGCTTGCTGTAATTCTGCAAACGCTTTGTTTATGTCTCTGTTATACTCACAGTCGATTAATACGCCGTCTGTGTCTGTCATAAGGGTTGTATTTGGGTAAAGACTTGTTACCCCCTCTACGGTGCCGTCTGCGTTGGGGATGTATTCTGTCCGAGGAATATACGGTTCGTAATCGGTAGCTGCTGAGTCAAGTTCTATTTGGATGTCAGATAGTATTAAATCTGTGACAAAAGCACTTATTCTTAAATATCCGTCTACATCTGATGCAAAGTTGAATGTTCTAGATGTTTCAGTGGCGTTAACAATCGTAAAATATCCAGAACTAACTTTGCCGTCTCTTAAGTATAATGGTCCTTCTGCGCTTCGCTTAAAACTAATAGTATACGTACCTTTAGGAAGCAGAATGTCAATTATCCCTTCCGACCTTGTAAATTGAACACCGTTATCGACAATTATTGCATTTTGTAATCCAGCTGAGTGTATATCAAACAAATTCTTCCCATATTTACTAACTTTAACTGCCGTTAAATCGGGCACATACGGAGTGTAATCGGTTGCGGTGGTGCCGAGTTCTATTTGGAGCTCTGATATAGTACCTACGTTTATTTCTTCCGGTTGAGTGTAATATCGACAATAGAAACACACCTTACCGTTCAACATGGCTTCAGTTATAACTTTTACAGTATTACTGTGCCATGATACATTAGCACCCATTATATAAATGTATCCGCGTTCTTTAGTGTCTGTGCCTGAATTAACTAGTCTTAAGGACAATATTGCCTCATCCCCGACCTTTAATGATGGGCACAGGGTTCTTAAAGTTATGGTACTTCCGACAGCCGCTCCATAAACGGTTAAAGTACCGTCATTATTTTGGATAATTTTTTGTGTGTCAGTCACAGTAACACTTTTAATTTTTGATATATCAAACAAATTCTTTCCTCTAACCTTAACACTCATTTCGTGACTAACAGGGGAAGTGTCATTAATCAACATCGCGGTGTTGGTTTTAGTGGATTTCAGAGCATTTGCAAAGGCATTGTCAGCGCGTTTTTGCTCAGCTGACAAAGCTTCTGATACTGCTTTTCCGCTTTGTGCGTTTTTACTTGTAGGAGAGTAAGTTTGGTCAACAGAGCTTTCTACATACTCTTTAAGGTAATCTACTGTTACTATCTTTATATCGTTAGCCATTATTTGATAACCCCTTTCGTGTAAGTAATGTAAGCTGCTCTATATTGGTTGAGGAATAGTAGAGCGAGACCGGTATAGGTTCAAATGTGTCTAGCTCTGCTGTAATATCTTGCTGCTGTTTAAGAATAGTTGCGGCCTGATTAAGAAGCTCTGATAGGCCTGAAATATAATGTGGGTCATCAGGGTCTGTTGAAGTTAATTCGGGCTCAGGTCTAGGTAAGACTGTTATGTGCAATTTTTGCTCAGTACGAGCTGACTTCTCGTCAGTGAGGTATACATATGCATAAATGCTAAAGGGTTGCTGCAATAGTAAGTTAGGCACCTGAGTCGTAGTAATACCTTCAACCGTATACCCCGCAACTCTGACCGCCTCTGTAGTAGCTTCGTTGAAGAAGTGAAACTCTACAGTTGCGGGAAGATTAAGACCAGTTATCAGCAGAATCTGGCCGCTGTCCCACTGGTACATAGTTGGGCAACCTACCTGAAGGCCATTTTCAAAATTGATAGTTGTGGTTGTAATGTCCATAAGACTAAACCTCCTCTGCAAATTAGAAGCACGTTGTTGTAAAGGTGTACGTAGCCCAACTACTAAAGCGAGAGCTCATACTGTTAAGGCTAGCTTGGTTGATGAAGTGCTGATTACGATGCCTGCGCTCTGCAGTCTGTAGTGGCTTTTAGCAGATTAATACCTTGGACCTGACAGCTAAATACAGGCATTGTTACAACTGTATCTTCATGCGTGAGTACTATGCTATCACCAGGTTCTACGAAGGGAGCCCATAAGTGCTGCAATGTTCCAATTGGGTAATTATTCTGGTTGCACATTGCAAGCACAGATGCTACCGCTTCTGAATAGCAGTTCTTGGTGTTGTCAGGGCTCTTGCGTAATGCAGCATTGTCTTTTATCTGATACGAGACGCCACTATCAGCACCTACAGAAGCTTTTAGTTCACTGCCTATGTAGCACTCTGCTCTAGCAAAGTTTACTAAGTCTTCTTCTGACCAGGACGCATTTATATACCAGGGTAGTGCAAAGGTGCCTGCGTTAGACGCTCCACTTAGTCTGATAAGCTCGAGATGTGTCATTAAAGTAGACATCTGAAGCCACGTGCTATACACATCTACGGCGTAGGGTAGTTCCTCTTCAGGGGAAGCGTCGACCACTAGCATCTTGTTCTCTCTGAGAAACGCACCACACAGCTCTGCTAGGCCCGACAGCGCAGCACTGGCAGTTAGAGGCGCTTCAGCTCCTGACATTGCAATAGGCATGTCCAATACGGAGTTGTATCTGCCTGTAGGTGACGGAAATCTCAATCGTCTTTCTGCTGGGTCGGAGGGTATGTTGATATAACAGTTAGTCGCTATACCTACAAAACTAAAGTAGTCGGCAACAGTACTACCGTCGAAAGATAGAGGGGAGGGTGCGGGTTGCAAAAAACCTGTAAGGTCTCCTGCACCGCCGCTGCCTATATTCCATTCTAAGACCGAAGAAAGATTGCTGCGAAGCGTCATATCTCTGATAAAACCGTTGTCCTGAAATTTATCCTCCGCAACGTATCCGTTAAATAGAGTAATTCGGTTAACTATCGTCTCTCCGTCTTCATCGTATAAGGCAAGTACTGCCTTGCATATTTTCTTAGAGTAGGAAATACCATTGTATATGCGCTGTATCGAAAGCTCTTTTGCAACCAGGCTGCCAAACTTAAGAACCTCTCCCTCTAAAAGACCTTCCTTATAGTTCATACTCTCTGAAAGTATCTGGTCATCCGTTATTGTGGGAGCTATTACAGTTGCAAGCTCCTCGCTGTTGGGGGCAAGCAGGGCATAATAACCTCCTTCTATGTACTCCTCATCGGGGACCCATTTGTAGAGGTAAATTTCTAAACTCTTGCGAATGCTATCCATCATGTAAAGTTCTGAAACTCTATCTGAAACAGGTACCATAAGCTTGCCTCCTAGTATTCAATAAATGCAACTCTAAAAGAGTCATACCATAAAACACCCTGCTCATCCACTGTGTAAAGAGGAAATTGAATATCAGGCATATAAAAGGTACCTGTCTTGTATTCTGAAGTTTCAGGGTCGTAGTATGTCACGTTCAGCTTGCGCTCTTTTTCAACTATAAAGTGGGTACGAAACAGCCCCATTAAAGCTATCTTATTTGACTCCGTCATGGGAACCGTTTGAAATTCTATTTTAGAAGCTGTGTGTACAAGCACGTTTCTGTGCAAGTGGCCTCTGTTATCTCTATAGCTGTCCAAATCCTGGCGCTGGTCAGGAGTTATCTGGTAAGTGCCAAGCTGGACGAGGTCAAGCGGAAGTACACTACTATCAAATTTCATCAAATAGCCATTATACATCACTTGACCACCTCCTTACGCAAACGCCGGCTTTCCAGTACGGCGTCTATAATTTTGTGCTTGGTTGCGGATTACTCTAAAGAGCACATCTTCACCAATTTTAACGACGAAATCTCCTCCGTCTTGTCTACCCATTGCGGCGATAACGCCGTCATAAACACCTCTACGAATACCTTCAATAATCTGCTCATTGTTAGCAACAGCAGTCTTACCATTGCTGAAGCTACCAACCATTTCATTATGGTTTGCATAGAAGAGCCCATCTTCGGGGAAACCTCCCGTTGCGAACTTAGGTATCCTAGGAATGCTTACGTGAAGTTCGGATATGTTAAACCCGGGTATTTTGTTTATCCATCTAATAACGGCATTGACGCCCTTAAGTAAAAAGTTAATACCCGTTTCAACTCCTCCCAGCAGTTTATTAAGAAAGCCTATAAAGCCGTTTAAGAATCCTGTAATCTTCTTATCTAACCACTGGAACAGACCACCGAAGGCCTTTTGTATGCCCTGCACTACAGCGTTTACTACCTTAAGCACTGCGTTAATAACGCTAATAGCTACCTTGAGGATAGCAACTATAGGTGCAAGTGCAAAGTTTAGCACTTTAACCAGAATACTGATTATAGGAGCTATAATACCTACTACTGAGCTGATTACGTTGACGATGACCTCCAGTATGGGAGCAAGCAGCTCTATGAGGCAGCTCACTATAGGCCATAATGTCTTGAATAGGTCAGCAATTAGCTTAGTAATAACCTTAACTACGTCCATCAACGGAGGCACAATACTTGTGAACAGGCTCATCAATACCGGTAAGAGAGTATCGAGCATCGGCATTACCATGCTACCTAAAGTAGCAACAACCTCTCCTAAGCCCTCTCTTAGTGTCTGGAACGTTGTGTCCAGCGGACCTTGCCATTCCTGAAAAGCCCCCGCAACTTTGCCTATAATCTGGCTAATAATGCCAAGCCACACTGTTAAATAATCCCAAGCAAAGCCGCTTAGTGTTAGTAGTATAGGTGAAATCGCCTGAAACAGCTGACTGAAATTACTTATAAGTGATGCAATAACAGGAGCAAGATTTGCTAAGCCGGGTGCTACATTCTGTATCAAGTCTTTCTGAATTAGATTCGCAAAAGTCTTGCCGAGGTTTCCAAAAGAGGCCTTAATACTATTAAATGCAGTAGTAACAGGCCCTTTTATACCTGCAAAAGCATCTTTGATAGGCTTAGCCCAAGCAGCAAACGACTTGTAAATCTCGTCAGCTCTCTTACGAATGTTGGGCATAAAGTCTGATAGAGCAAGCATATTGTCGTACGTAGGTAGTATGTTACCTAAATCCATACCACCTGTGGCGCTCCCTACGCCTCCAGAGTCTGAGGATGTTGATGAGGAGGAGACGTTATTAAGCTCATCGAAACCGGCAAGTTGCTTTTTAGCCTCTTTAGCTTTCTTAGCTGCTTCACCCATATTGTCCGCAATACCTGCAGAAGCATTATTAGCGTTTTGGGCCGAGTTAGCTATAGGCTCAAAGCCTTTATACCCCGTCAATGCAGCAAGTGCATTAAACACTTTTTGTAAGACTACAACAAATGTAATCAGTATGGGCATCACTGCGCGGAGCAATGTATCAAACACTGCACCTAAAGATACCTTAAGCTCTGTTAGCTGCTCTTTAAATATCTTAATCATATTAGCGGGACTCTCTATTGTACGAGCAAAGTCGCTCTGTGCGAGAGATGTCTGCCTAATGATAGTTGCATAACGCAGCTGAACTTTTTCAGCCTGAGTCATGCTTTCGACATTCTTATCAATTCCGAGTTGAGCAGCTGTAGTCCTAAGACCAGCCTCGGAAATGTCGATACCGTACTTACGTGCGGATTTAGTCATACCCTGCAATGCGGAGTTCATATCGTTCGCAACATCTACGAACTCTTTGTTGAACATTGATGCGAGGTCGACTGTTGCGTTTGTCAGGTTATTGGCCATCTTAGCTGAAGTCCCAGCTGTAACGCCCATTTCCTGAGCAAGCAACTTATATCCACCAGCAGCTTCGGTCAAGGTGCTTCTAGCAAGACCACCGTACTCAGATAGCACATCAAGGTTATCTTGCATTACATCTCTTTGGTCTCCTGCTGCAACAGTGAACATGTTCATAGCTTCGATATAATCATTATGCGCTGTAATAGCGTCACCTATGATTTTACCTAGCTGAAAAGCACTAACAAGTCGTGTAATAACTAGTATCGTGCTATTCACAACCTTACCAACCCTCTGAAGCGCACTGCTTATAGTGGAGCAGGCTTGCTTAAAGCTCTTACCCCATTGCATAGCGTGCTGACCAATACGAGCCCAGTTTATGTAGAAATTTCTACCTTGAGCCGCACCCTGGGTTGCAGTTGTGGTTAGTGAGGTTACTCCCTTCCTGGTTTGCTGAATAGGAGCAAGTGTCTTGGACAATTCCGCGCCTAGGTTGCGGGATGAGGTGGTCAAGCCCTGAATCGCGGAAGAGCTAGAGCCAAGCAGGGGTGTAGCTAGCTTTGCTCCTGAAGCTGTATTCGAAAGCATTGCTATTAGTCGCTTCATTTCAGCTGAAGCAGCGCCTCCACTCTGCTGAGCTTGGTTCATAGAACTGCTCAAAGCCTTAGCGCCATTCGATGCGTTACGCATTGCGTTCTGCATAGAAGCCAAGGCTCTTGTAACTGCATTCTGTGAATTCTCGACTTTGTCAAGACTCGAGATAGCTTTTTCAGCTGCGTTAGCCAGGTTGGATGAGTCACCTTCAAAGGAATATTTTACTACCTCATCGGCCATCTCATCACTCTCCTTTGGCTGGCTCCTTCACTTTAACTTTTAGCTTCTTAATGCGTTCATTATCACGACGCATAAACGTTTCAATATCAGGAGCCTCGAGATTAGTACCTGCTTCGTCTCTCTCCATTTGCTGCTGCATCTTCTCAAGCATAAGCTTGGGAGAGCGAGGTCGTTTGGAGCTTGAATAATAAGCTGCCCAATAACCGCAATATAGAGCGTGGCTAGAAACTTGCAGCATACGACGTTTGTATCCTCTCATGTATGAGTAGACTTGCCAGAGCTCCATATCGAGGAGCTCTGACGGGCTTAAGCCTACTTCTGCGGCCCACTCAAATAGCTCTCGCCAAGTCAGGCCTTCTTCATCCTCAACCTCTTGCGAGGCCTCAATGACTATACCGTTGCCGGAACGCCGTCCCCGGCTCCTTCTTTTTTTGAAGCTTCAATCTCCTCAGGTGTCATACCATTGTAGGTAATTGCCTCAACCAGCTCAGCCATCTTCTTAGTAATACCTAAAAAAGCGCCATTATCAAGCCAGTAATTAAGGAACTGTTGAAACGTCATTACATTAGGATTGGCAAGGTTGAAGCCAATATAGAGAAGCTTAATCTGCTGCTCTAATTTGAGCTTATCAACGTCCTGTAAGATTTGCATATAAGGCTTATGCCCAAACTCGGACTGCATTTGGAATGCAACACGTAGAGTGGTATTAACCTTATACTCCTGACCATTCATTACTAAAACCATTTAAGTGTCCTCCCTTGTATAAAATTACGCTAAGCCATTTAATGTTACAGCGCCGGTACCAGCAAGCTCTGACGAAAGGGTAATTGCATCGTCCGGAGCAGCATCAATCTCAAAGCTGGACACGAGAGCAGAGCCCTCAAAGTACACAGTATCACTGAGATAGCAACCGACAGTAATGGGGTCGCCCGACTCGAATGCATCAAAGAGCTGTTTCTGAGACCCATCAGCAGCAAGAGCTACGGTACCGTCAATCGTTGCGGACCAGTCTTTAATTGAGGGGACTTTCTCTTTGTATTCGTGACCGAAAGCGATTATTTCGATTATGTCCTTAGAAAGGCTTAAGTTAAAGCCAGAAACATAAGCGATGGTAACAGCGCTAGGACTGGTACCAATTTTTATCGCGGCCGTTAGACCAGTATAAGGCTTTTCATTAGTAGCCATGTTCATCACTCTCCTATAATATTATGGAATTGAAACGTGAGTTGCCACTCATAGAGCCCACTAGTCGTTCTACCTAAGTACAAGGGCTCGTTTACAAGTACACACATCAACGCTAATTCTGAAATTTGCTTTTTGTTGAGGAGATGCATAACCGCATCGCGGTAGCCTTCCCCCTGCGGAGCTGTGCTGCTCCTTATTATGACTCTTAACAGTGGTCTGTGAATGGACTCACTTTGACCGAAATAGTTGAGGGAGCGCGAGCCTTCTATCTCAACCAAGCTGCAGCCCACTGCTTCTACACTAGGAAGCTCTCCCATCGTAACGGGAACAACGTCCTTGAGAGTCTCGTGTACTATATCTGCAACCATTATTTACCCCTCAACTTTCGATTAAATTCTCGCCGCACCTTTAGCTTAATGCGTTTTATGCCTCGCTCATACGGGACGCTAATGTAATGGTCAGCACCGACCTGATGATGGTACGCCTTATTTTCGTGCTGTATACCTGCGTAGTTGTAGCCGTCCTCAATTGCCGAGGCTCCGGCTACAATGCCGAATTTACGACGCATATCTCTTGAAGCTTTAACGTAAACACTAGCTCTCAGTTTACCGCTCCTGTATGGTGTGCGAGATTTAGCTTCAGCTAAAATAATAGGCACCTCTTGCTCAATAATCTGTTTAGGATACGTGTCGCAAGTGCGAATAAAGTCTTGTAACTTCTTTTTAGCTGCTCGAACACTTTTAGTACTCGCTGCAGTTGAACCCTTCATACTATACACCTACCGTTGCTACGTAGTACTGAAGCTTACCGTGGATGTCGTAATATGTATTCAGTGTATCCACTCTGCGGTTGTCGATAAAATCTCCTTCTGCAAGTGAAACATCTCCATCAACATAATACGCATTTTTCTGTACATACTCTGTACCAGCTTCAGACTGTACCGGAATTGTGCTTACCGTTTTAAAGACTTTTATAGGTATAGAGCCGGATGTTGAGGGGTTACCGTACTTGTCTAGCTTTGGTGACCCACTCTTATCATATAGTACTCGTTTTAATTGTGCACTTTGTCTAAAGTATCCTCTATAAATGCCCATATCGGAAGCCTCCCGTCAACCAAGGCTGCAAATACGTCTTTGCAACTGTCGAAACTGAAGTGGTTCCTACCGTCAGACTGCTTGAGCCTACTTCCCCAAACGTCTCGGACACAGGTCCTATCTTGTAACTCTTCACGCCTTTGCGCTGGAGCTGCTCGACAAATTCAAGGTCGTGCTTAACCTGCTTATCTAACCTTGACAAGGCGTCCGCGCACTGCGCATTGATAACGCATTGAGGAACGACCTTGTCAGGGTATCTCGGAAAAGCATAAGGCTGGTTACAGTCTGTCTTTCGGCCTCTGAGAGGTAGAGCTTCAATCGCTTCGAAAGCGCGTATTAGCGCGACGCTCTGATGGGTTGCGGGAATTTCAGAGAACGCTTTATAGATATCGTCATCACAAGTGTAATGGGTATCTACGTAGGCTTTCAAGTCCTCTAGAGTAGCATATCCTATCGGAGCCATGCGCTACACCTCCCTTAGCCTGCGGATGTTTTACGGATTAAGCTGTTATTAGCAGTTTCCTGAGTGAGCCAGAGATCGTGCCATACGCGGTAGTCAGTTTTCCAAGCGTAAGCATCCTGATACTCTTCAGGAGTAAATACACGAACCTTGTCGATTTTAGAAACCGCAATAGGGCCGGTCTTGGGAAGAATCATCCACTGGATGTCGTCCCCGCCAGCAACGAAGCCACCCGCTTCCTGTCCACCGGTAGTACCGTCTTTAGTTGTGAAGGTAGTCTTCAAACGTGCGCTAGGTACGATTTGAATGGGAGTACCATCGACAGCCTTAAGCTTGGTGTAGATATCACCATTCTGGAATTTTACGTAATCCAGAGCGCGAATAAAGTCAGTGCCGAATTTAGCCTGAGTAAGACCAGACATTACGACTACGAGGGGAACCTCGCCAACTTTATCTTTGATGGAAGCAATATCACCGATAAGAGCATCTACGATACCATCATCTGCAGCAGCAGCAAGAACATTGCTAGAAGCAAGAGTGTTAATGCGCTCGTAAATTTTGTAGTATCTGTAGGTGTCGATTTCGGGGATAACGTGCTTTTCCTGGAAGCGCTTCATAACATTAGCAGCGCTGTAGAGAAACCCAGTCTCATCATTGTCAGCAGCATCGATAAGGAACTCACGACCACGGTCCTGAGTCATCTCAAAGGTCTGCTTAGAGCCGGTAACGTAACCGCGGGGGAACCCTCCCTGACGGTCGTAATTACCTAGACCATCGGTCTCAATGTCATGCATGGTAATGTACTTACCACCTTTGTAGTCAACACCAATAGCGTTAGACTCCATCCAGGCGGAAGTAAGACCGTGCTGCAAGTGTTTTACCAGACCGGGCACAACCTTAGTCTGGAAAAGGTTAGTTAATGTATTCGGCATAGTCAATTACCTCTTTCTATAATGTTTTCTTGGCTTCTTACTCAGCAGCCTTACCGGGGTCTTCTAGCCCGAAGATTTCGTTAAGCTTTGCGTCCACAGTATCTTCATCAATACCATCGTCGCTTTCAGAGCCCTTACCGGTACCAGCAGGAGCTTCTTCTTTAGCTTTACTCTTTCCCTTATCGCCGCCATTATTGTCTGCGTTGAAGAGGAAGCCTTTTGACTCTTTCAAAGCAGCAATCTGGTCTTCTAGACCACCGAGACCTGTAGCATCTTCAAAGGTAAGCTTGCTCTTATCAAGTAAGCCTTCGCTATTAAAGACGAGGTCCGCGTCTAAGGCGCCAGCGTCCTTAAGCTGCTGAATAGCAGCATAGCGCATCTTGATAGCTTTCTCAGATTCAGCGACTCTTCTATTGAAGTCTTCCTCTGTAAAAGTCCTATCACCTGTGCCTGCGCCAGCAGCAGGTACCTTAGCTTTTGCTTTAGGAGTTCTTTTAGGCTCGTTTCCTTCGCCATCGTCCCCATCATCAACATCAGTCTGAAGGCCTGATGCGAGCTGCTCACGCAGTGCGTTGCGCTGGCTGATAACCTTGTTGAGTCTCGTACGAGGTACGAGGTCAAAATCGAAGTCATCTCCCAACGCATCCATCACAGCAGTGTACTGCTCGGAGCTAAGATTTTTCTTCAGTCTTTCAATAATAGACATAAACAGTCCTCCCGTTTTTCGCCCGTCGGCTTTTATTCAAGTCTCCCGAAGGAGTTACTCGCTTACATCGCCGTTTGTGTCGCTGTGAAAACTGCTAACACCGGTAGCGGAACCTTTCTTAGTTGGGTTGACACCTGTACCGTCCTGAGGTCCAGGATGATTAGGGTCGTCGTCCTCAGCACCTTGGTCACCAATCTTAGTTTTCGACTGCTCCATAATCTGTGCAGCCCAAGCTTCAGCTTCTTGCTGAGAGCGGTTGAAGAATCTTCGGATAGCAACTTCAAGAGGCATCATCTTAGTCTCACCAGTAGCTAACTTAGCATTCTCAATGTTCTCACGCGGGTCGTCAGGTAAGCCATCAGACCATTCAATGGATATATGCTTGTATGAAATCGGCAGAGATGTTGATGGGGGCTCAGCTCCCTCAGTAGATTCTGCATCCGGAAGCTCAAGTTTTTCTGCGTCTGCGCTTAGCACATGAATAAGTTCTTTGATAGGTCTAGTCAAGCTATTGGATACGCGACGTGCTTTTGCAAGAGGGTTCACCATCTTGAAACGCATTGCTGTTCCGCTAATTGCTTGACCGCTGCCATCTGTAGAGCCTAAAAGCGCTGCTCCCATTTCGCTTAAAATGTAAAGCTGATTGATGAGGATTTCTAACTCTTTAAACGCTGCAGTGAGCTGTCCGTCCCAAGTTAAATATTTAGGCTGCTCATCTCCCTGGGCAACACCAAAGAACTTGCCCATTTTGATATACTTTTCGCCTGTGTTGGGGTCTGTCTCTAGCATAGAGATAGGACCAGTCATACTCGGGTCAGCGTGCTTGTCAAGAATAACAGAAATCTGACCAACGCGAGCCATAATCTCGCCGAGCAAACTGTCAAGCGTTACATAATCATCAAAACCATAAATATTTCCTGAAACTGCATAAGCTCTAATGTGCCTAATAGCGCACACCTCTAAGCCTGTTTGTACAACCTCAGTAGATTTTAGTACACCAATGGTTCCGCAGTAGCCGTCCATTGCGTAAACACGATGTTCATAATGCCCTAAGTCTTTCTTTCTGGTACCGTGAATCTGCGCGTGCAGAACCCAGGTATCAACAGGACCGTCCGGCGTAAGATTCTCTCTCCAGCAGATGCAGTGATGCGTAATAGTGCAAGTACCATCTTGCGCAACAACGGGAAACCATTCAGCGGGGTCCCATATTGCGAAGTTAGCTCTCTTATCATGTTCAGCATCTAAATAGATTCTGTACACTGCATCTCCATATCTACTTAAATCAATTACGGTTGAGTACAGCTTTGCGTCGAGGTCAGAGAAGTCTCTCACATCCTCAATTACGCTATTCTCAAACGCGTTTGAGCCTGAGATAGAAGGATACTCACCGCACACCAAGTCTGCCATTTTCAAGGTCATCAATCTTTGATAATTCAACAATACTGGAAACGATATGTGCTCCTCAAAGTTGGATATAACTCTCGAAATGCGTCGAGCACAGTCTCTATAAAGCTGCACCGTTGCGGGGGAGTTATCGTATTTACGAGTCTGACTAACGTGAGTCTCAGCAAAATGTTCACCCTCAAAGAGTGCCTTATTCTGCTTATACCTTTCAATTCTAGCTTCTTCGGAACGAGGTGGAAATTGTTTACCTGGTTGCAACCAATTTAAGTTGTAAAGCATCTTGTCACCTCCGTACTGAATATGCACCGGATGCGCCTCTACCTAATTCTGTGTAGATTGCGTACCTGTCTGTATCACAAGTATGGTCGTGAGTCTTTAACGGTTTATCCCTACCTTGCAGTTGGGCCGTAGAGTCCCATACATATGTGTTATACTCTTGCTCAGTATTTTTACAGCTGCGGTCCATATAAAACAAACCGTCGCTAATCTGCGCTGCTACAAAACGAATGCCATTTAGAACGTCATTGTTTGCATTCAGCACTGTGTACCCCGCGCGCATGAGCTCTAGCTTCCAGCTAGCCGCGCTAGGGTCGACATAAACATAGGCAATCCTTTGGTCGCCTAGCCACGCCGCAAACATTCTAACAAACTCACTGTCTGTATGTTGCTCCTGCTTCTTTACAGCGTCGTAATAAAACTCTCTGAGCTTAAGAATCTGTATCCTACCTCCAGGTAGAGGTATTCGTACATATAAACCCCAAGACATTACTGTTGACGTACCATAGTCACAGGCAGCGTAGTACTTCAATGCAGTTGGATGTACCTGCTTCTCCTCGATGTACTGCGTCAGAAGCGCCTCAGTATCTATCATGTGTACTTCAGGTTTAAACATATCATAAATACGACCCTCAGCAACTACCCAGTTGCCTAAAATCATTCTATCATACCAAACACCTTTGTACATCTGCTTCAATGAGGTTATGTAATCCTCGTCCAGACTGAGGTTGTCTTCCATCACGAACTTCCAAATCTTCTTATCCGCGATTTCGTCGTTATTTATATAATCGGTATAAAACCAATGATACGGACTATCAGGGTTAGTATTACAGAAACACATAGCACCCTTAACCGACATACGGGCCATAAGCTGATTGAACACAACTTGCGGATAAAGTGAAACCTCATCGCACAGCGCTCCAGCAAATGTAGCACCTCGTATCTTTGATTCAGCGTCTTCGTTGTTTGCTCCGAATATATAAACCCTTCGGCCTAAAATGTTAAGCTCTCCTTGCTGCCTGTTTACCCAGCGGTATCCTCCAGGCCCTACAATATCAAACAAATCGTTAAGCACATTACGCTGCAACGTGGCAGTAGTTCTACCTAACATAGCCAAATCACCAGGAGGCCCAGACACCATATATTCTAACCATCTAACTGTACAACAAATGGTTTTTGAACTTCGAACTGAACCGTGCGCAATATTTAGTCGCGCCGTAGAGTTCGTAATGAAGTCTAGGGCCTTAGGTGAGAAGGGAGACCACTCTATCACGGAGAATTATCGCGACTGGAGGACTGTATCGCGGCAGCCAGAGCTGCAAGACCGGAGAGAGGACCTCCCTCGCCGCCCTGCAGAATCTGCTTCAAATCTGCGAGAGTTCTAGCAGTATTGCGAACCTCACTACCAGTTCCGACGTACAAATCAACCATCGGCTTAGTAATTAGTTTCACAGTAGCTATTTTTTCAGCAGCCTCGGACGCACAATCACTATCAGCAATAATGCCGCGAATAAACTCGCCTGTCTTTGTCACGGTCTGCATGTATTCAGTCTGCAGAGCCGCGAGAGTGTCCGCTTCTTTTAGCTTTAGCTGTCTCGCAAGGCTTTCCACCGGAGGAGTCGCGCTTATATCCATAATTGCGTGACGTGCTAAGTCTACAGCATCTACGCCAAAGCTTTCAGCGATGAGCTCAAGAGAATCTTCTCGCACATTCATATTCAGAATAGCTTCGTTTATCTCCTGTACTCGAGGATGCTCGCAAATCTTACAAGCCATATAACGCATCTCCTTTCGAGTGAATTTGGCCAGGTCTCTGAACAATTCATATCAGTTCCCTTGACCTTTCCTCATTTATATTATATAATGTATACAGCGAAAATTCAAGTAAACTACTTGAATTAAAAAAAAATTTTTTTTTCTAGTCAAAAGGAAGGAGCTTACCATGCAAGATTTATTAAAGTATAAAAGGATGTGCTACGGTGACAGGAGCTTGTTAATAAAAGCTCTAGAGTCCGACAATTGGGCCCGATTTGTTGTTTCTGTATCCGAGCTTTGCACGAGACCTATCAGTCTACTACAAACGCTCTCCACCGAAATTTTTTTCTCGGGGGTGTGGGGTTACGGGATGCAAGACTGGCACTTAATAGACAAACGAGCTGACAAAGCTATCAAAGCAATAGCTAAAAAGTATGACGTACCTGCCCTAAAAAATTTTGAGATACTCGACAAGTATCTTGAGAGCTTAAATGTGTGATGGTTGCGGGGGACTTGAGCCCGCGCGGAGCATTCATTATTATGGGGTCGGTAATCGGCCCCTTCTTTTTATGCACAGCTATCAGTCACGTGACTTCTAAAAGTTACGAAATTTTTCTGAGTGTATTTCCCGCTCTGCGCTAGCGCGTCTCGCATAGTAGTACTTTAGTGTGCTAAAGCATAGCTAAAAAAAAAAAATTCAAAAAATTTTAAAAAAAGGGTTGCATTTTTGTGCAAAAGGTATTATAATATATATGTAAAAAAAAAAAACAAAAAAAAAAAGTTGCAAAAAGTTGCAAAAAACAGTTGCACTTTCGGTCAGAATAGTATATAATATAAAAGCTACTATTAGGAGGTTAGTAGCGCACCACGTACCTTGACAACTTAATAGCTAAGCCGACAAATAAAGTAGGTGCCGTAAATAAATAAACCGGTCATACCACGGAGAGGAACTCCTGCGTGAGGACGAATGGCTACCTAGGGCCGATAGCGTTGTGAGAGGACGCTGTAGTTCTGAAGGGTCTCTACGCAAAAGCCCTATCCCAGCCTAATATAGGCAATATTAAAATTAGGGTAGCGACCTACCGCTTATTAAAGGAGGACATTACTATGTCGAAGAAAATCGAAAACGCAAAAACCATCGACCAAGAAACAGTTGCTGCTATCGCAGCCACCCTCAAAGAGAACTTTGAGAAACACCCCAACGCAACTATTCGCAAGTTTGCACACGCACTTGAAATGAACTACATGGGCTTACTTAATGCAAGTCGCAAACCCGTTGTTGGGGAAGCGTACGACACCGAAGCTAAGAACTACAACGCAATGGCCGAGCTTATCGCTAAAAACGGCGTAGATGTTGCGGGGGTAAATTGGGAAGAACTCGAAACTATTAACCGCGCTTCTACCGCTACACTTATTAAGGACATGGACAAATTCACCGTTGGTTCTAAAGTCTACATTCGCAGAAACCCTACCACTCCCTATGAGATAGTCTACAAGACCGAAACTCACATTGTACTGCTTCTCGAAGGCTCCACCGAACCTATTGCTTGGAAGCACAGCACATTCCTCTTCAACGGACCGCAGTTCGAGCCTCGCAAGGCTGCTGAGGTTGAGGAGGTTGCGGAATAATGAGCATAATAGCTTTCCTCGTAGGCTTGTTCTCGGCCTTGCTTAAGGACAAGCCTCACGGACGGCAATGAGGTTGCGGGGGAATAAGGTCCGCCCTCATTAGCTTGAAAGTCGCCGTGTGCTCGAGCCCTGCTTTAGAAGGCCAAGCAATTAACTGACCTTTAGCAGTTACTACCTTTCAGTTAGTCCGTACCTTCTAAGGGAAAAAATGTATATATATAAAACGGGGGTTAGAGATTGTTGAACTGATACCTTGCTTTCTAGCCACTCCTACTTCTCACTTTATTTCATTTCATTGTTTCTCATTTATTATTATATATAAAAATATGAGAAACAATAAATATAAGGTAAGAAACTAAAAGAGAGCGAGAGAGGTACTAAGAAGTATATACCACTATAGTTACAACCCTTCGCTATTTCAGTTCAACAGTGTTTTTCCCTAAAAAAAATATAGAGGGGGAAAGCGTTGTATGTTCTAAGACTGATAACCTGAGTAACTTTGACCCGCACGCTACTCTGCCCTTCTCAACACGAAAGGAACATAATAATGAATAACTTAACACCTGAGCTCGCTGTGGAGCTTTTAAGACAGACCGAGAACGAAATCGAGGCCTTGACTATCCAGCGCGAGGGGCTAAAGTCTTTCCTCCGCAACGAGACCTTGAGCTCCCCATCAACCACCACGAAAACTGACCCAAAGAACCCTGACAAGGAAACGCTGACTTTGATGGTTGGTGCCGTTAAGTGTCAGCTTACGAGGTCGACTTCGACTAGAATTGACACTAGTAGACTCAAGGCAGAAAGACCTGACCTGGCTGCACTTTATTCCATTGTCGTTCCTACGGAACGCTTTACGGTGAGTTTGCCATCCGCAACAAAGCGCGCAGCGCGGACAACTGAGGGGGTTTGATTACGTTGCACAAACTGGTTGCACGGTGAGACAAGCTGCTAGTGCTCGAAGTCTGGACTTGACTGAGAGAGCGCCTCACTGCACTCCGTTTTGGTACAAAGAGGCTCGCACAGCCCGCAACAGATGAGTTCCAAGTACGTAATTCAAGCTGCGTTGTTTGTGGGCTTTAAGTGGGAACAAGGAGTGATTGCTCGTGTTAAAAAGGTTTTTAGTAAGCACAAGTAGACTGCTCGGATTTGCAATTCCGTTGGTGGCATATACATTCGCAGGGTTCTGCTTTCTAATGCAGGTTCTGCAAAATAAGAAAAGGAGAGATGACCGATAAAGAAGCACTTCAAATAGCAAAAGAAGAATTAGAACGTCCGAATTTAGCCGAAGTGCAGGGATTAGGGCAATAGCCGAATGGTTATCAATCTTGATTTGTAATAAGGAAGATGAGGGGAAATGAAATGTGAAAAGTGTGGTAAAGAAATAACTTATATCATAACAAGCAAGTTTTCGTATGATGGAGACGATACCGTAAGCATTGATGCAGTAATAATGGAATTGGACAGGTAAAGAAGAAATGAGAGAACATATTGC
>ENA-OUQW01000861-OUQW01000861.1-human-gut-metagenome-genome-assembly--contig:-NODE-861-length-36011-cov-16.310546_pt1 | contig 36011 bp, 32 predicted proteins | sample MGYA00248464_ERZ548849 | MGnify/ENA primary metagenome ERZ548849 (study PRJEB26491, sample SAMN04978193) | human gut metagenome | host: Homo sapiens | study: EMG produced TPA metagenomics assembly of... | reverse complement strand
CCTGGACCCACTGATTAAGAGTCAGTTGCTCTACCAACTGAGCTAAGAGTGCATCACTATTTTTCATTTGCGAGTGCAAAGGTATATTTTTTACCTGAAACAGCCAAACGTTTTTGCAGTTTATTTTACAATATTTTTTCAATTCTTTTCTGAATGGCTGGTTATTAGTCACATAAAAAAGGTCGGCCCTGAAGATTTTTCATGCCGACCTTTTGTTTTATAGATGAATATGAGATTTATTTCTCAAATTAGAAGCGGTAACCTACACCGATAGAGAAAGTCATGTTCTTATAATCTTTACCTCCATCATAATTTTTGGGGCTAATAAATCCATTCTGTCCACTTAAGTTAATCAAATAACGATCACTCAATTCAAGACCAATACCATATTGGATACCCAAATCAAAGCGTTTACACATTGCATCTGCACCATTTTCCCCTTTAAAAAGTTTCCAGTCTTCTCCTCCATCATAATGTTCTTTATATTTTCCGCCTAATCCAAATGCCAAATATGGACCTGCGTTGATGACGAACTTAGTATTATCACTAATATTAAACTTGTAAGCAGCTAAAATAGGAATATCCAAATAAATAGGACGAGCTGTTTCCTTTTCATCACCTACTTTATATTTATATCCTTTAGAAGAAATAATTAAACCAGACTGCAAAGACCAATTCTCGCTGAATCCATAATCCATACCTACGCCCAAATGAAAACCTGGCAATGCTTTTGCATCATCCAATTTAGTCATATTACTGAAGTTCATACCGAACTTAGCATCCCATTTTACCTGAGAAAAACCAGCCAATGCAAACATTCCCAATACAGCGGTCATTAAAAACTTTTTCATAATTCTCTTTTTTTAGTTTTAGGTTCTGTTCCCTTGAACCACTTTGTTTTATTCCGGAAGCAGAGGAACCGCTTTCTCTTATAATATATAAGGAGAAAAGCCTGCTTTCGTTTGTGATTGTTTACAAATGTATAAAACTATCTCAAATTATCAAAACTTTACAAAACATGAAAAAGCGTAAAAGAGTGATATTTTAGGTTATCATGCCTAAAAACGGGATTATCCGTCTGTTTTTGGATACCAAAAAACGCCCTTGCGTTTGCATCAAAACACAAGTACGTTTGAACTTAAACGCACTTACGTTTTAAGTAAAACGCCCTTGCGTTTCAAGTCAAACGTAAAGGCGTTTTTAAAGAGCGTTCAAAGCTCCTTCAAAATGTCATAAAAACAAGTGATTAGAATCCCATATTTTTGCATTTTCCACTGACTTTCTGAATATCCAGGCGGATAATCTCCGTGCGGTGGAAAGACTTGTTGGCATACTCGATGCCCTGCATCTTATGCTCTGGACAATATTTGGAAATCAACAGCGAAAGGGCAGACATCCGCTCTGCTTCGTGCAGGCTGTGATGTGCCGTACATTGCAGTACAATGCTTTCATACCCCGTAGTAAACTTGTCGGGAATGACCTTACTGTGACCGGTGACACAAAAAGATACGTTGGGACAGGCATCAATGCAGCGTAACTTACGTCCCACCGGCGCACAATGAATATAAATGGAGTTGCCACGGTCCCACACATAGTTGATTGGAATACCGTATGCACCGTCCCCCTCTTCAGTCCGCATGGACAGGATACCGAATTCACCTTCCTTTAATATCTCAAATGCACGTGCCTCATCGAGCAGGCGGTCCTGCCGGCGTACATCTTGATTTGTATATTCCATAATGATAGCGCTTATTGGTTGGCCAATTCATAAATTTCACGGGTAGCCTGTGCATTCAGGCGAACATAATTCCCCACGTATTCACCCTTGTTTTCATGCAGTTTCTTTACCAGCAGGTCGATGTCAGGATGTTCGATACCCAGTTCCTTGAAGGTAACAGGCATACCGATGGCATGGAAGAAGGATTTCAGACGGGTTACACCTTCCAGCGCCATGGCTTTCTTGTCGTCCGATTCGGGCACATCCCACACCCGATGAGCATACTGTGCTACCTTACCCACGTTATGGCTGGCCATGTAGGTTAACCAGGCAGGGAAAATAACAGCCAGTCCGGCTCCGTGCGTCACGTCGTACACGGCACTCACTTCGTGTTCCATAAAGTGAGAAGCCCAGTCCTCCACGGCTCCCACACCACACGTACCGTTGTGTGCGATAGTACCGGCCCACATCAGGTTGGCACGAGCTCCGTAATTTTCCGGCTCTTTCATTACCCGAAGAGCTTCCGTGATAATGGCTTTGAGCGTTCCCTCACACATACGGTCGGGCACTTCCTGATCTTCTGTATTGGTGAAATAGCGTTCCATGATGTGTGCCATCATGTCGGTCACCCCGCAAGCTGTCTGCCAAGCGGGGAGGGTATAGGTCAGTTCCGGATTCATCACGGCGAATGTAGGGCGCAACAATCCGTGCGTACGGACACTCAGTTTCTTCAGTCCGTCCAGTTTCGTGATGACCGTATTACCGGAACCTTCACTTCCAGCCGCAGGAATAGTCAGGACAACACCCAGTGGAATGGCTTTTTCAGGCACTACCTTATTTATATAGAAATCCCAAAAATCGCCTTCGTAAGGGATACCCATTGCAATGGCTTTGGCTGTATCGATAACCGAACCGCCTCCCACCGGAAGCAGAAAGTCGATTCCTTCGCGACGTCCCAGCTCGATACCTTCGTACACTTTCGGGTCGGTAGGATTGGGCTGAATGCCTCCCAGTTCCACATGAGCAATGCCTGCTTCGTCGAGGTATTTTTTTACTTTATCGAGTAGTCCGCTGCGCACTACGGAACCTCCTCCATATACAATCATCACTTTCGTACCTTTATATTTCTTCACCAGCTCGGCAGTCTGGCTCTCTGTTCCTTTTCCGAATACGAATTCGGTAGGACTGTAAAAAGCGAAGTTATTCATATCTATTATAAATTATAGGGTTTACATGTAGTACGACAAAGTTACGGAATTTCTTTGTATCTTTGCACATCAATAAAAAAATTGAACCTATGAAATCAGATATTGAAATAGCTCGCAGTATCGAGCTGACAAAAATCAAGCAGATTGCCCGCGAGTATAGTATTCCCGTAGAAGAAATCTCTAACTACGGACGCTACATTGCTAAAGTTCCCGAAACATTGATTGATGAAGAAAAGGTGAAAAAGAGTAACCTGATTCTGGTAACGGCCATCACACCGACCAAAGCCGGTATCGGAAAGACTACCGTATCTATCGGTCTGGCGCTGGGACTGAACAAAATCGGAAAGAAAGCCTTCTGTGCCTTGCGCGAACCATCACTTGGTCCTTGCTTCGGTATGAAGGGTGGAGCTGCCGGAGGTGGCTATGCACAGGTGCTTCCGATGGACAAAATCAACCTGCACTTTACAGGTGACTTCCACGCCATCACTTCGGCCCACAACATGATTACGGCCTTGCTCGATAACTATATGTACCAGAACAAGGACAATGGCTTTGCCATGAAAGAAGTACTTTGGAACCGTGTACTCGACGTGAACGACCGTGGCTTACGTTACATCGTTACCGGACTGGGAGGAAAGACCAACGGTATCACCCGTGAATCGGGATTCGACATCACACCGGCATCGGAAATCATGGCTATCCTCTGTTTGGCAAGAGATGAAGACGATTTGCGTCGCCGCATCGAAAACATTCTGTTAGGATTCACCATCGACAACAAGCCTTTCACAGTGAAAGACTTAGGAGTAGCCGGAGCGATTACGGTATTGCTGAAAGATGCCTTGTCGCCTAACCTGGTACAGACTACGGAACATACACCAGCCTTCGTACACGGTGGTCCGTTTGCCAACATCGCACACGGATGTAACTCGGTACTGGCTACCAAACTGGCAATGACTTTCGGTGACTATGTAGTAACAGAAGCCGGATTCGGTGCCGACCTGGGTGCAGAGAAGTTCTACAACATCAAATGCCGCAAAGCAGGACTTCAGCCGAAACTGACCATCATCGTGGCTACAGCTCAGGGATTGAAGATGCACGGCGGGGTAGATGTAGAAAAAATCAAAGAACCGAACATGGACGGTTTGAAGGAAGGTGTGAAGAACCTTGACAAGCACATCGAGAACCTCCAGTCGTTCGGACAGACCGTAGTCGTAGCTTTCAACCGCTATGCCAACGATACCGACGAGGAGCTTGACTTCGTACGTCAGCATTGTGAAGAAATGGGCGTAGGCTTTGCCATCAACAACGCGTTTATGGAAGGTGGAGACGGTGCCATCGAACTGGCTAACTTAGTAGTAAACACCATCGAAAACAATCCGTCACAGCCGTTGACCTTCACTTACGACGAAACTGACTCAGTGGAAGAGAAAGTCACCAAGATTGCCTGCGAATTGTATGGTGCCAAACAAGTGCTGTTCGGCCCGGCTGCCCGCAAGAAGATTCAGATGATAAAAGACCTGGGATACACCAACTTCCCTGTCTGCATTGCCAAGACACAGTATTCATTCTCTACCGACCCGAAACTTTATGGGGTGGCTTCCGGCTTCAACTTTGCCGTGCGCGACATCGTCATCAATGCAGGTGCAGAAATGCTGGTAGTAGTGGCTGGTGAAATGATGCGTATGCCGGGATTGCCGAAAGAACCGCAGGCATTGCACATTGACATTGTGAACGGAGAAATAGAAGGATTGTCATAAGCAGATGAAGCCACAGTTTCTTGTCGGATCCATGATGCCCGGAAGCGGGCAGACCCTCGTTGCCTTGGGACTGATGCGTGCGTTGCGTCAACGCAACTTGCGTGTGCAGTCTTTCAAATGCGGACCTGAACTGGCAGACCTTCGCTATCATGCGCTGGCTGCCGACCGTGAACCGGTAAGTCTGGACACCTGGCTGAGCTCACGCAGCCACCTGCAAACCGTCTACAACCGTTATGGAGAGAAGTCCGACGTGTGCGTGGTAGAAGGGCGGGCAGGTTTGTTCGACGGATTCCGGAAAACACAGGGAAGCAGCGCCGAAATGGCCCGACTGATGAAAATTCCTGTGGTGATGGTGGTGAGTGCACGCAATGCGGGCTACTCCACCGCTGCCATGCTGTATGGCTTCAAACACTTCAATACAGAACTGAAAATAGCCGGAGTGATTTTTAATCAGGTTACTTCGGCTGCACAATATGGTTTTCTGCGCGAAACCTGTGCCGAGGCCGGGGTGGAATGCTTAGGCTATCTCCCTTATCTGGAGGAAGCAGGCCTTCCACCTCGTCATCAGGCACTGACACTTCCTGCAAGGAAGAGTCTTGACCAACTTCTCAATCAAGTGGCGGAACAACTGGTACAGCATGTAGACATTGACAAATTGCTGAACCTTTCCACCCGTATTTTCCCTTGTACCTATTCGCTCCCTTACATTTCCGAAACAGAAACGGATATGTGGACCGGCAAGCGCAAACAGCGAATCGCATTAGCTTCTGACCCAGCTTTTCCTTTTGCATATCGCCAGAGCATAGATAAGACAAAGGGAGACATCACACGTTTCAGTCCGGTATATGGCAGTGAACTTCCCGAAGCGGACATCATATATCTGCCCGGAGGCTATCCGGAATTGTTTGCCCGTCAGCTGCATCGCCGGAAACGTCTGATGGAGCAGTTACGCGAATACGTAGAGAAAGGAGGAAAACTGCTGGCAGAAGGAGGAGGAATGGCCTTGTTGGGACAGACGCTGACCGCACGTCCCGGAGGTACAGCCTACGAAATGGCGGGAATTCTGCCTTATTCGGTCATTGTGAAAGACAACCGCCCGTGCAGCGGATACCGTCAGACACATTATCGCGACTTATGTCTGAAAGGATATGAGTACCGTTACTTTGACATTGTTCCTACGGAAAAAGCAGTTTCACTGCAAACGCCAGTCTGCAATTTAAAAGGTGGAGAAGTATCGGGGTCATTTTTCTTCCGCTATAAAAACTGTATTGCCACCTCTGTACATCACTATTGGGGAGAAATCGGACTATACAAGCTCTGGGAATAGCTGGAGAAAGGAATTTTTCTATTTCCCTCGCGAAAAAAATCGGAGAAAACGGACGATTCTAAAAAATAAATTCTATATTTGCATCACCAAAGTCGCGGCAGTAGCTCAGTTGGTAGAGCATCAGCTTCCCAAGCTGAGGGTCACGGGTTCGAGTCCCGCTTGCCGCTCCTCAGTGTCTAAAGGCTAATATTCTGATAATTAAGGGTATTAGCCTTTACTTTTCTAAGAAACTTTCTCCGATTTATAGATAAAAAAAAGGATATAAACCTCACTTTTGAGGTTTTGTGCGTATCTTTTGCGTATCCTAAAATTTTTAATCTACATGGATATATTAAAAACCGGTAAAGATGAATCATATATTATCCGATTTTCTATCAGACACATGCAACAGTCTGGAAAACCTGCGCAGAAATAACGTCTATAAAGAATTCTATTATCATATCAAGTGTGAGAATCTGGAAGACTTTCTGAGTAAAGACATCACCCAATCCGTCCAATATCAAGATTTACTTCAGGATTTGATGCAAATAAAGGGACCTGTACTATATTGGTATGAAATTACATCTTCCCACTCTAACAATGACATAATCAAGACCTTAAAAGAGTATAAGCAGAAAAAACAAAGAGCCACTCCCGTCATCTACAAAAACTATAACAGACGCACAAACATCTTATACGTAGGAAAATGCAAAGAAAATTTCTGGGGACGAGTAATACAGCACTTAGGATACTATAAAACACCTACTACACAGGGGCTCCAGCTCTTTCACTGGGCAAAGGAGCTACGACTGGAAGTCAGATTAAATGCCCTGGAATTTGCGTCTGACATGAAAGACATTATGCCTGTGATAGAATTATTCTTTGCCAAACAATTGCAACCGTTAGTCGGCAGACATACTTGAGATTGCCAGTCGCGGATAATCTTTAAAGTGAGTTATTTTCTTTCACTCAGAAATATAAATCATAAAAAAGCAGGAAGAAACCCCATTCATGGATTTTCTCCCTGCTTTTCTTTATGTAAATGCTATCTTCTTTTAAGAGTTCATACTCATCAGGAACTCTTCGTTGTCCTTTGTCTTTTCCAAACGGTCTTTCACGAAATCCATTGCTTCGATAGGATTCATGTCCGACAGGTATTTGCGGAGAATCCACATGCGGTCAAGTGTCGTCTTGTCAAGCAGCAAGTCGTCGCGACGAGTACTTGAAGCCACGATGTTGACAGCTGGGAAGATACGCTTGTTGCTCAGGTTGCGATCCAGCTGCAATTCCATGTTACCTGTTCCCTTGAATTCTTCGAAGATAACTTCGTCCATCTTAGAACCCGTATCAATCAATGCAGTAGCCACGATTGTCAGTGAGCCTCCACCTTCGATGTTACGTGCCGCACCGAAGAAACGTTTGGGTTTGTGCAAGGCATTGGCATCCACACCACCGGAAAGTACCTTACCAGATGCCGGAGAAACCGTATTGTAAGCGCGAGCCAGACGAGTGATAGAGTCCAGGAAGATTACGACATCGTGTCCGCATTCTACCATGCGTTTTGCTTTTTCCAGCACAATGCCGGCTATCTTTACGTGACGCTCTGCCGGTTCGTCGAAAGTAGAAGCGATTACTTCAGCTTTTACGCTGCGAGCCATATCGGTTACTTCTTCCGGACGTTCATCAATGAGCAACATAATCATATACACTTCCGGATGATTGGCAGCAATGGCATTGGCAATATCCTTCATCAAGATAGTCTTACCAGTCTTAGGCTGTGCTACAATCAGTGCACGCTGTCCTTTTCCGATAGGAGCAAACAAATCAACTACACGAGCCGACAAGTTGTCGTTATATCCTTTGCACAATTTGAATTTTTCATCCGGGAAGAGCGGAGTAAGGTGATCAAACGGAATACGGTCGCGTACCAAAGCCGGATCGAGTCCGTTAATTTTAGAAACCTTTACCAGCGGGAAATATTTTTCGCCTTCTTTAGGCGGACGGATAGTACCTTCTACCACGTCACCGGTTTTCAAGCCGAGCAGTTTGATCTGCGACTGTGACACATAAATGTCATCGGGTGAAGAAAGATAGTTGTAATCTGAAGAGCGGAGGAATCCATATCCGTCGGGCATGATTTCCAGTACGCCGGTACCTTGAAGAATATCATCAAAATCGTAGACTTTTTCTACCGGTTTGGGAGCTGGTGCCGGAGTATTATTGGCAGGAGTTTCGGTAGAAGGAGAAGAGGGTTGCTCTGGCGCGTTCTGGTTGGCAGCAGGCTGCGGATTGTTGTCCTTTCCCTGATTATTGTTATTGTTGTTATTAGGACGATTGTTGCGATTATTCTGACGAGCCTGACGCTGCTGATTTTTCTGTTTCGGTTCTTTAGCCGGCATTACAGGCACCTCCATTTTGGTAGCCTCAAATTTACCCAGCAGCTCAGAAGGTATTTCAAATTTCTCTGACGGAAGATCTTCGATAGGAATGAAATCGTTATTATTCAAGTCGAGCGGTGGAAGTTCCATGTCGTCATCATCGATGGGAAGCGGAGCCGGTTTGGCAGCAACCTCAGCAGGTTTATTTTCAGCGGCTTCCTGTGCTTCTTTTGCCAGAGTAGATTTATTTTTCGAACCCGGCTTACGTCCACGCTTGGCTTTAGGCTTTTCTTCAGTGGCAGGAGCAGCAGCAACTTCCGGCTGAGCTGTTTTTTCTGTAACCGGTGCAACAGTTTCCGTTTGCTCCGGCAATGCAGGAATTTCCTTGAACAAAGGAGTCGGTGCTGGAAGGGCAGGAGTATTGGCCTCCAGCTTCTGTGCTTTGTCTTTGGTAGCCGTGTATACTTTGTCCCCTTCTTTCTTTATACTGATACGCGAGCGCTTACGTGGCTGTCCTTCCTTGCGTTCTTCGTTGTTTTGCTGTGCGGCCACTTTTTTTGTCGCACCGACAATTGCCTGCTCATCCAAGATACGATACACCAGCTCTTCTTTTTTCAGTGAATCGACCTTTTTCAGACCCAACTCTTTGGCAATCTGCTGCAATTCAGACAAATTTTTGTCGTTTAATTGAATGATATTGTACATAAATAGGTTAAATGAATTATTAATATTGGGTGTGTGAAGCATGACAAACCGTTCAGAGGTCTCTTTCCTCTTTCACACATTTGAATTATCAATGATTTTTGATTGTTTTTTATTGAATTCGGATTGGATACGAAGACGTTTCCAAATACCTTTTTGCATTATTGCGAGTACAAAAGTAAGTGTTTTTTGTTATAAACACGAATAAATGCGGACTTTTTTTAAGGTTTCTGCCCACGGATTAAAAGAATTGTGCTAATTTAGCGTTGAAAATACAATTTAATTGACACATTAACGCTTATGAAAAAAGTAATTTTTACAGAAAAGGCTCCTGCTGCCATCGGTCCTTACAGCCAGGCAGTAGAAGTAAACGGCATGGTATTCTTGTCAGGCCAGATTCCGGTAAATCCGGCTACAGGTGAAGTGGTAGAAGGTGGAATCACAGAACAGACTACTCAGGTATTCGAAAATATCAAGAATGTACTTGCTGAAGCCGGACTGACAACTGCCAACGTGGTAAAAACCACTGTGTTCCTGGCAGATATGGCGCTGTTCGGTGAAATGAATGCCGTATATGCCAAGTATTTCGAAGGCGATTATCCTGCTCGTTCTGCGGTAGCTGTCAAAGCTTTGCCGAAAGGAGTGCTGGTAGAAATTGAAAGTATTGCGGTAAGATAACCGTAAAGGAAGCGGACCGTAAAGGAAATGTCTTTATGGTCTGCTCCCAATTTGTTTAACAGGAAATTTTGTGACAATGCAACTGAACATGCGTACAATTTGGGGAGAGAATAAATGGAAGCTGGCCACTTTCATACTGGCTATTCTGACAGTAACGGCTTCGGTTTTATATATTTACAGATACGAACCATTCTCGTCCGGACTGGAAATTACCGACGAATTAGGAGGAAATATCTTTCCTGTCACCATCTTGTCTACGGCTACGACCGATGCCCAACTGATTGTACCGGCCGACAGTACTTATCTGGGAAACCCCAAATCGTGTATCGGCATTAAAATACGTAGTCCGCATGCCAACAGCAAACTTCACATAGAATTAGCAGAAACTCCTTTCTTTGCTCATTCGGTTTCTGAATTCATTCTGCCGGAATCAGGAAAGGAATACCTGGTTTTCCCGGATGTGATATGGAATTATCAAGCTCTGCTGGAAAATACTCAGGCCATGCCTGTCACCGTGTCCATACAAGCAAAGGTAAATAACAACCGGACATATTCGGCGGTACATACGTATTCCGTACGCAGCATCAATGAATGCCTGTTAGGTTACATCGACAGCAAAATGAAATTTCACGACACAGGCGATTTCTTTGCGGCCTACGTCAACGAAGACAATCCCAACATCAGCCAGGTGCTACGCGAGGCACTGGATTCACGCATTGTCAACCGTTTCTGGGGATACCAGAGCAAGGACCCGAAAGTCGTAGATAAGCAGGTGTATGCCTTGTGGTATGTCTTGCAGAAAAGAGGCTTCAAATACAGCTCCATCAGCAACAGCAGCCTGTCGTCCAACGTGGTCTTTACTCAGCGCGTACGTACCTTCGACGATGCCCTGCAGTCGGCACAGATTAACTGTGTGGACGGAAGCGTACTGTTTGCTTCGTTGCTGAAAACCATCAACATCAATCCGATTCTGGTATGTGTGCCGGGCCACATGTTCGTGGGTTATTACACCGACCGTTTGCACCAGGAGATTCATTTCCTGGAAACATCCATGATTGGCGACGTAAACCTGGATGACTTCTTCCCGGAAGAGAAACTCGACTCCACAATGGCGGGAAAATCACAGGAAAGCGTGTCAAAATTCATGTTCGAGAAATCCAAGGAATATGCCACCCGCATTTATAATGAGCACAAAGACCTGATTCATTCGGGCAAAGTGAACTACATGTTCCTGGAGATAGACAAGGCCACCCGCGCGTATGTGCAGCCCATTGCGGCCAAATAAGACCTCAATCTCATGAAACTGATTTATCTTTATCATAGCGGCTTCGCCCTGCTGGGGGAAGGTTACACACTTATTTTCGACTATTTCGAAGACTCCGTGTCGGCCGACAAAGGCATCGTGCACGAACAGCTTCTTTCACGTGAAGGACGGTTGTATGTGTTTTCCAGTCATGCGCATGCCGACCACTTTAACCGGCAGATACTCTCCTGGAAAGCGCTTCGGCCTGACATCGTCTATCTGCTTTCGACCGACATTCCTCTTTCTGCCCGAGACAAAGAAAACGGAATTTTCCACACATTGGCGAAAGGAGACACCTATCGTGACGAATACCTCACCGTGCGGGCTTTCGGCTCGACGGACATAGGCATCTCTTTTTTAGTCCAAACTCCGGAAGGAGCTACCGTATTCCATGCCGGCGACCTGAACAACTGGCACTGGATGGACGAAAGTCCGGAGGAAGAATGGAAACGTGACGAAGCTTTTTTCCTTCGCGAACTGGAAGATATTGCCATCTGCAAGGAGAAAATGGATGTCGTGCTGTTTCCGGTCGACCCTCGTTTAGGAAAGGAATACATGCGAGGGCCTTTACAATTTGTGAAACGGATAAAAACGACTATATTTGTACCGATGCACTTCGATGAAGCTTTTGAGAAGGCTTCAGCTTTTGCACCTTTGGCCGCATCAGAAGGGACTCAGGTTCTTACGCCTGTCCGTCGCGGCGAAACATTGAACTTAGACCACTATATCAACTTAAAATAAAAAGACAATGGAAATAAAAGGAAGATTTGACCACTTCAATATCAACGTAACTAATCTTGAAAAAAGTATCCAATTCTATGAAAAAGCGCTCGGACTGCATGAGTCTCACCGCAAGGAAGCGGCCGACGGCTCTTTCATCCTGGTGTACCTTACCGACGGATGCACGGGTTTCTCACTGGAACTGACCTGGCTGCGCGACCATACGGAAGCCTACGAACTGGGAGAAAACGAAAGCCATCTTTGTCTCCGCGTGGCAGGCGACTACGATGAAGTACGCAAGTTCCACAAGGAAATGGGCTGTGTATGCTTCGAGAACGAACAGATGGGACTGTATTTTATCAATGACCCGGATGATTATTGGATTGAGATTCTTCCGCTGAAATAAACCTTTATCTCTAATACTAAAAACAAAAAACGTTATGAAAAAGTACATTTCTCCGGGTTCCTGGTTTTCACTGGAATATCCCGACAACTGGTGCGAGTTTGAAGATTCGGAAGACTGCTTTCTGTTTTACAACCCTGACAAATGGACCGGAAACTTCCGTATTTCTGCCTATCGGGGCAATTCGTCAGCCTATGCCAACGAATGTCTGGAAGACGAGCTGCATCAGGTACGCGGGGCCAAGAAGGTGAAAGTCGGTTCATGGGACTGTGCCTATTCTTCCGAAAGTTTTCAGGAGAATGGCGTGTGGTACACCACTCACATCTGGGTAACCGGTCGGGGAGAAATCTCCGTGGAGTGCTCGTTCACCGTGGCTAAGGGCGAGAGTCCCAAGGAAGGCGAGGCTATCGTAGCTTCCTTGAAGGTGCGCAATGCATCCGACAAGCCGGTGAAAGAAGTGATTCCGGTCCGTATTCTGGAAATTAATCAGATAAACGAAAACTATGACTGGGCTGTTTCTACAGTGAAAAAACAACTGACCAAGGACTTTACCGGTACAGAAGCCGACTTAGAAAACTTACAGAAAGTAATCGATAGCGGACGTTTCAACCCCAAACAGCGTCAGGCGTGGGAAAGCTTCGGTACGGCATTCGGCGTGATACTGGTCAACGAGATGGACGGCATGGAATGGGTGACGGTCATCGACGGACAGAAAGAATCTCCGGCACTGCGTTTCCGCGATTCAAAAGTAATGCTCAACCCGATTTCCCTGATATGGGACAAGGCGAAAAGCGGACAGCCGTGCGACCTGAAAGCGGAATTCGAACGGATAAAGAACGAAGTGGAAGCGGTGATGGACTAATCCTCCCGCATCCTATTTTTAGCAGCTACGAATTAGATTATGACTCCATATTTACAAGTAGAAAACCTGACCAAGTCGTTCGGCGACTTGGTCCTTTTTAACAGCATATCTTTCGGTATTGCAGAAGGACAGCGCATCGGACTGATAGCCAAGAACGGATCGGGAAAAACCACCTTGCTGAATATCCTGGCCGGTAAGGAAGGCTACGACGAAGGAAAAATCACCTTCCGCCGCGATTTGCGTGTGGGCTATCTGGAACAGAGCCCGAAATATCCTGAAGAACTGACGGTGCTCGAGGCCTGCTTTTATCACGGAAACTCTACCGTAGAACTGATTAAGGAGTATGAACGGTGCATGGAAACACCCGGCAACCCTGGCATGGACGAACTGCTGGTGCGAATGGAACACGAAAAGGCGTGGGATTATGAACGGCGTGCCAAGCAGATTCTTTCGCAACTGAAAATCCGCGATTTCTCCCAGAAAATCGGACATCTGTCCGGCGGGCAATTGAAGCGCGTGGCACTGGCCAATATCCTGATTACCGAACCGGATTTGCTGATTCTGGACGAGCCGACCAACCACCTCGATCTGGACATGACGGAATGGCTGGAAGAGTACCTGAACCGTGGCAGCCTGAGCTTGCTCATGGTGACGCACGACCGCTACTTCCTGGACCGTGTGTGCTCGGAAATCATTGAAATAGACAACCGCCAGTTGTATTCTTACAAAGGAAATTACAGCTACTACTTGGAGAAACGTCAAGAACGCATCGAAGCGACCAATGCGGAGATTGCCCGTGCCAACAACCTGTATCGCACAGAACTGGAATGGATGCGCCGTATGCCACAGGCACGCGGGCACAAGGCCCGTTACCGCGAAGAAGCCTTCTATGAACTGGAGAAGGTGGCCAAGCAGCGCACGTACGACGCGAACGTGAAACTGGATGTCAAGGCTTCGTACATCGGTTCCAAGATTTTCGAGGCCGACCACCTGTGCAAGCGCTTCGGTGACCTGAAGATTCTGGATGATTTCTCCTACATCTTTGCCCGCTACGAGAAGATGGGTATCGTGGGCAACAACGGTACGGGTAAATCTACTTTCATCAAGATTCTGATGGGACTGGAAAAACCCGACAGCGGTACGCTGGACATAGGTGAGACAGTGCGTTTCGGCTACTACTCGCAAGAGGGACTGCAGTTCAACGAGCAGATGAAGGTGATTGACGTGATTACGGACATCGCCGAGGTCATTGAGCTGGGCAACGGCAAACGGCTGACGGCTTCACAATTTCTGCAGCATTTCCTCTTTACGCCCGAAACGCAGCACAGCTATGTGTACAAGCTGAGCGGGGGAGAACGCCGCCGGTTGTACCTCTGTACGGTACTGATGCGGAACCCAAACTTCCTGGTGCTGGACGAGCCGACCAACGACCTGGACATCGTGACACTGCAGGTGCTGGAAGAATACCTGCAGAACTTCAAGGGATGTGTCATTGTGGTGAGCCACGACCGCTATTTCATGGACAAGGTGGTAGACCATCTGCTGGTATTCAAAGGGCAGGGCGACATCCGCGATTTCCCTGGCAACTATTCCGACTACCGTGACTGGAAGCTGGCAAAGGCTGAATATGAAAAGGAAGCAGCCAAACCCAAGGAAGAAAAGACGCAGCGTGTCCGCCTGAACGACAAGCGCCGCATGACCTTCAAGGAACGGAAGGAATTCGAACAGCTGGAAAAAGAGATTGCCGCACTGGAGGAAGAAAAGAAACAGATAGAAGAAGCCTTGTGCAGCGGTACACTCAGCGTGGACGAACTGACTGAGAAATCCAAGCGCCTGCCTCTGCTCAACGATGAGCTGGACGAGAAGACCATGCGTTGGCTGGAACTGAGTGAAATTGAGGGATAAAAAAGACGCCTTTGCATTTGGAAGAAAACGCAAAGGCGTTTATACCTAAACACAAGTGCGTTTCAATTGAAACGCTTTGACGTTTAAAATAAAACGCAAGTACGTTTGCTCATAAACGTACTTGCGTTTTTTTATGGGTTTTAAGAAGAACAATAAACAATTGTTTATCAAAGAGTTACACCATTCTTAAAAATAGCGATTTCACGGTAGTTTTTCTTTTCATTGTTCACGAGTTCGCCGCTGGCCACCTGAATTACGTAATCGATAAAACGGCGGCAAGTGGTTTCCATCGGTTCGTTTTCAACGATGACACCGGCATTGAAATCAATCCATCCGGGCTTGTGTGCCGCCAGGTTAGAATTGGTAGAAATCTTCATGGTAGGCACGAAGGTACCAAATGGCGTACCGCGTCCTGTAGTGAACAGCACGATGTGGCAGCCGGAAGAGGCGAGGGCCGTAGCAGCTACCAGGTCATTGCCCGGAGCCGAAAGCAGGTTCAATCCCTTCGTCTGCAAGCGTTCTCCGTAGGCCATCACACCCGATACGTAACTCTTTCCGCATTTCTGTGTGCACCCCAGTGCTTTTTCTTCTAGGGTAGAGATACCTCCAGCCTTATTGCCCGGTGAAGGATTCTCGCCCACAGGCTCTCCGTGTGAAAGGAAATATTCCTTGAAGTCATTAATCAGGCTCACCGTCTGGTTAAATAATTCCGTAGTACGGCAACGGTTCATCAGGATGGTTTCTGCCCCGAACATTTCAGGCACCTCTGTCAGCACCGAAGTACCTCCCTGCGCAATCAGGTAGTCGGAGAACATACCTAACAGCGGATTGGCTGTAATACCAGAGAAACCGTCGGAACCACCACATTTCAATCCCACACGCAACTCGGAGAGGGGCACCTCCGTACGCTCATCCTGGCAGCATTTGGCATACAGTTCACGCAAGATACGCATGCCTTCTTCATATTCATCGTCCACTTTCTGTGCCACCATGAAGCGGATACGGTCTTCATCATACGAACCGATAAATTCACGAAACACATCGGGCTGATTATTCTCGCATCCTAATCCCACTACCAGCACGGCTCCGGCATTGGGATGCAGCACCATGTCGCGCAGAATCTTCTTCGTATTCTCATGGTCTTCGCCCAACTGCGAGCAACCATAATTATGCGGGAAAGCCACGATGGCATCCACTCCCTTGCCACCGTCCGTTTCGCGGCGAAGTCCCTCGGCCAGCTGGTTCACGATGCCATTCACACAGCCCACGGTCGGGATAATCCAGATTTCGTTGCGCACGCCTACGTCTCCGTTCCGACGGCGATAGCCCTTGAACGTGCGGTGTTCCACCGGAATATCTGTATGCACCTCCACTGGCTGATAAGTATAATCCAGCAGCCCCGCAAGATTAGTCTTGATTTCCTTTTCGCTCACCCATGTACCTTCGGGCACATCGACGGTAACATGACCGATGGGGTAACCGTATTTAATGATATTCTCTCCGGCCTGGAAATTCTTCAGCGTCACCTTGTGGCCGGCAGGCACATCCGTGCGCAGGGTAATCACCCGTCCGTCTGCCTCAATGGTTTCTCCTGCATGAAGGGGAGAAATAGCCACCGCCACGTTGTCGGCCGGATTGATTCTCAAATAAATTGTTTTCATATTAATAGCAATGTAATCAGGTTATTCGTTGACATGTGCATCGAAGTAGAAATCGATGTTTTCCGTCGTAATCAGGTTGATAGGCATGTAGTTGCAGTCCTTCACCTTCTTGCGCAGAATCAGGTGGTTGCACAGACATTCAATGCTGTTGTATCCCTGCACGGTAGGCTGCTGGGCTATGATGAAGTCAATCACTCCTTCCTTCAGGCAAGCCACGTTGCGACGCAGCAGGTCGTAACCCATAAGGTGGAAGTCCGTACGTCCGTGACGCTGCATATACTCGCCGATGATGTACGCCTTCGAGTTGAAGGTAATACCGCACTTCACATTCGGATGCGCCGCAAAAAAATCGTCCAGCAACGAAGCATCTTCACCCGGCTGCTTGGCATAAAGGTTCAGTTCCCACATCTTCAGTTCCGGACAGTGCTCCTTCATGTATTCATAGAAGCCCTCTTCACGATGGAGCTGCTGGTTCGAACCCAGACGTCCTTCGTTTATCTGGCGAAAAATAACAATCTCCGGTTCGCCACTAGCCAGCAGACGCAGCATACGTGCAGCAAAGTATCCGCTCCGCTGGGCATGCTGTCCGTAGAAAGCCAGCGGCTCCAGCCGGGCAATATTCGAATCAATAAATACATACGGAATGCCGGCTTCGCGCAGCAGGCTGACAAACCGTTCAGTTTCTTCTTCTACAGTAGGCGAAAGGATAACTCCGTCGGGCTGCGCTTCTAAAATGCGCATACCACTTTCTATAAAGGCGCCCGACTCATACTGGTCATAATAATAGTCCGACAGAGAAACATTAAAATCGGAAAAACGGGTAATGGCCTGTTGCATGCCGCGCTCCACATCCTTCCAGTAATCACCTTCATTGTGCGAAGGGAGCAGATAGGCAAATCTGTATTTCTTGTTCGAAGCCAGCGCACTGGCATACATGTTGGGCTGATAGTTCAGCTTCTTCAATATTTCTTCCACTTTAATGCGGCTGGACTCGGACACACCGCTCCGGGAGTGAAGTACACGGTCTACTGTTCCCACCGATACTCCGGCCATCTGGGCGATGTCCTTGATTCGGATTCTATCTTGCTGTTTCTCCATGCGTTCTTACCTTATTATACTGTAAAATCTGTGCATTCAGTAAAAATTCATTTTTTCGATACAAATATATAACTTATTTTGGTTTTTAAAAAATAAACCGTACCTTTGTGTGCGTACACAAAATGGATATTTCAAAAGCAACCGCTGAAAGAACCGTTTTTGTGATACAAGCTAAGAACTACATTATTAATCACATAAGTATAAAAATATCTAGCAATGGGAAAAATTGTTACTTTAGGCGAAATCATGTTGAGATTGTCTACACCGGGCAATACTCGTTTTGTTCAATCAGACAGCTTTGACGTAGTTTATGGTGGAGGTGAAGCAAACGTAGCTGTGAGCTGTGCCAACTATGGTCATGAAGCATACTTCGTAACCAAATTGCCGAAACACGAAATCGGACAGTCAGCTGTAAACGCATTGCGCAAATACGGTGTGAAGACTGACTATATCGCCCGTGGTGGTGACCGCGTAGGTATTTACTACCTGGAAACAGGTGCTTCTATGCGTCCTAGCAAGGTTATCTATGACCGCGCTCACTCTGCCATCGCTGAAGCTGATCCTTGCGACTTCGACTTTGATGCTATCATGGAAGGTGCTGACTGGTTCCACTGGTCTGGTATCACTCCGGCTATCTCTGACAAGGCTGCTGAACTGACTAAACTGGCTTGTGAAGCTGCAAAACGTCACGGAGTAACAGTTTCTGTTGACTTGAACTTCCGTAAAAAACTGTGGACAAAAGAAAAAGCACAGTCTATCATGCGCCCGTTGATGCAGTATGTAGACGTTTGTATCGGTAACGAAGAAGATGCTGAACTTTGCTTAGGCTTCAAACCGGATGCTGACGTAGAAGGCGGTAAGACCGATGCAGAAGGCTACAAGGGAATCTTCACAGCCATGGCTAAGGAATTCGGATTCAAGTATGTGATTTCTACTTTGCGTGAATCTTTCTCTGCTACTCACAACGGCTGGAAGGCTATGATTTACAACGGTGAAGAATTCTATACTTCTAAGCGTTACGACATCGACCCGATTATTGACCGTGTAGGTGGTGGTGACTCATTCTCAGGTGGTATCATCCATGGCTTGCTGACCAAAGCTACTCAGGGCGAAGCATTGGAATTCGCAGTAGCAGCCTCAGCATTGAAGCACACTATCAACGGTGACTTCAACCTGGTATCTGTAGAAGAAGTAGAAGCACTGGCCGGTGGTGACGCTAGCGGTCGCGTACAGAGATAATCACTCAAACAAACAACATTCATTTAAGGTTAGAAAAATGGCTAAATTCGATAAAATTGCAGTGTTGAACAAGATTGGTTCAACAGGTATGGTTCCTGTATTCTATCACAAGGATGCAGAAGTGGCAAAGAAAGTGGTAAAGGCTTGCTATGACGGTGGTGTACGTGCATTCGAATTCACCAACCGTGGTGACTTTGCACACGAAGTATTTGCTGAAGTAGTGAAATTCGCAGCAAAAGAATGTCCGGAAATGGCAATGGGTGTAGGTTCTATCGTAGACCCTGCTACTGCTTCTCTGTACATCCAGCTGGGTGCTAACTTCGTAGTAGGTCCGTTGTTCAACCCTGAAATCGCAAAAGTCTGCAACCGTCGTCTGGTGGCTTACACTCCGGGATGCGGTAGCGTATCTGAAGTAGGTTTCGCACAGGAACTGGGTTGCGACCTCTGCAAGATTTTCCCGGGCGACGTACTGGGTCCGAAACTGGTAAAAGGTTTGCTGGCTCCGATGCCATGGTCTAAACTGATGGTAACCGGTGGAGTAGAACCGACTCAGGAAAACCTGACTTCATGGATTAAGGCCGGAGTATTCTGCGTAGGTATGGGTTCTAAGCTGTTCCCGAAAGACAAAGTAGCTGCTGAAGACTGGACTTACGTCACAGAAAAATGTAAGGAAGCATTGGCTTACATTGCAGAAGCTCGCAAATAATACAGAAATTCATTTTGTTTAAAGGTGTATAAGTGAGAAGCCTCGCTACGTCCAGAAGGGTGCAGCGGGGCTTTCTCATACCCGCAAGTGAAGGAATATTCATGAAAAAATACAAAAACGAATACTTCCTGCATGGATATGTGCGCGAAAAATCCTATCTTTGCATGAAATTTTTCGCGAAATATGAAAATTAAGGAAATTGTGAATGCCCTTGAGATATTCGCGCCTCTGCCTTTACAGGACGGATTTGACAATGCCGGACTGCAAATCGGATTGACAGACGCGGAAGCTACAGGGGCTTTGTTGTGTCTGGACGTAACCGAAGCCGTGGTAGATGAAGCCATCGCACTGGGATATAACCTGATTGTATCTCACCATCCGCTCATCTTCAAGGGCTACAAGTCGATTACCGGACGCGACTACGTGGAACGCTGCATCCTGAAAGCCATCAAGAACGACATCGTGATTTTCTCGATGCACACCAACCTGGACAACGCACCGCAGGGCGTCAACTTCAAGATTGCCGAGAAAATCGGACTGAAGAACGTAAGAATCCTGGAACCGAAAGAAAACCAGTTGCTGAAGCTGGTCACCTTCGTATCGAAGACACAGGCCGACGAGGTACGTAATGCCTTGTTTGAAGCCGGATGCGGGTGCATCGGCAACTATGATTCCTGCAGCTATAATCTGGAAGGGAAGGGTACTTTCCGCGCACAGCCGGGCACACATCCTTTCTGTGGAGAAATCGGCCAGTTGCACGAAGAGCATGAGGTACGGATTGAAACCGTGCTGCCAGCATTCCTGAAAGGGAAGGTGCAAAAAGCCCTTGTCGAAGCACATCCTTACGAGGAACCAGCCTACGACTTCTATCCTTTGCAGAACGAATGGACACAGGCAGGAGCGGGCATCGTAGGTGAGCTGGAAGAACCGGAAACCGAAACCGATTTCCTTCGCCGGATAAAGAAGCTGTTCGAAGTGGGCTGTGTAAAACATTCGCGCATGACAGGACGCCTCATCCAGACCGTCGCTCTCTGTGGAGGAGCAGGAGCCTTCCTGCTGCCCAAGGCCGTAAGAGCCCATGCCGACGTGTTCCTGACAGGCGAAATGAAATACCACGACTATTTCAGCTACGAGAACGACATTCTCATTGCAGAGATAGGGCATTACGAAAGCGAACAATATACAAAAGATTTATTATATTCAATCATACGGGAAAAGTTTCCGACACTCGACGCACAGCTGACGCGTGTCAATACCAATCCCATAAAATACTTGTAGAAAACTATGGCTAAAGAAGCAAAGAAAGATCCGAATGAATTGAGTGTGGAAGAAAAGCTGAAAGCACTCTACCAGTTGCAAACCATGTTGTCGGAGATTGACAAAATCAAGACACTGAGAGGAGAGCTTCCGCTGGAAGTGCAGGACCTGGAAGACGAAGTAACGGGTCTGAGCACACGTATCGAGAAAATCAAGGCTGAAATCGAAGAACTGAAGTCAAACGTAGCCAGCAAGAAAATCGAAATCGAAACTGCCAAGGCTTCTATCGAAAAGTACAAGAGCCAGCAGGACAACGTACGTAACAACCGTGAATACGACGTACTGACTAAGGAAATCGAATTCCAGAGCCTGGAAGTGGAACTCTGCGAAAAGCGTATCCGTGAATATATAGCCGGCATCAAATCGAAAGAAGAAGAAATCGTAAAGAGCGAACAGTTGCTGGAAGAAAGAAAGAAAGACCTGGAAGTAAAGAAGAACGAACTGGACGAAATCATCTCAGAAACCAAACAGGAAGAAGAAAGACTGAGAGAAAAAGCCAAGAATCTGGAAGCTACCATCGAACCGCGTCTGCTTCAGGCTTTCAAGCGTATCCGTAAGAACTCACGCAACGGTCTGGGTATTACTTACGTGCAGCGTGACGCTTGTGGCGGTTGCTTCAACAAGATTCCGCCTCAGAAACAGCTCGACATCCGTATGCGCAAGAAAATCATCGTATGCGAATACTGTGGCCGTATCATGATTGACCCGGAACTGGCTGGTGTAGAAACAGAAAAGCATCTGGAAACAAAAATGAAATAAGCGTCAGGCTTCCGTCTGACAGCAGAAGAAGGGATTCCCACTCAGGGGATTCCTTCTTTTTTATTTATGCACTACAAATCGGCGTAACATGGAATATCGGGAAGAAAATAATACGTATTCCGTGCATAGTCGATGCGGCAGCAGTAGTGACGAAGCCCGTTGCTCACCACCAGGTAATCCACCTTCAGTACCATGTTGTAACGGGTAATCTGGTCAAAGACAGCCTGCGTAATCTCCACCGAAGGAGCCTTGTATTCCACAATCATCTGCGGAGTCAGGTCGCGCCGGTAGAGCACCGTATCACAGCGTTTCTTCGTCCCGTTCAGGTTAATCTGTATCTCATTTGCCAACAATCCTTGCGGATACCCCTTTTCCTTCAGCAGAAAGTTCGTAAAATGCTGGCGTACCCACTCCTCCGGAGTCAGCGCTACATACCGGCGGCGGAGCACGTCAAATATCACGTTCTTTCCCTCTCGCTGAACAATCTTGGCCTCAAAAGCAGGCAGGTTCAATGCAAACATAAGCGTTCTTCTATTACGGAGCAAAGATACTCCATTTTCTCAAAAGTACATAAAAGCTGAATTATTTTCCAAAATCCGAGTGTATCCGGTGAGAGAAAATCCCAAATTCTTTTTTCTGTTTGCATTATTATTGTACATTTGCGTTTAAGGAAGATAATTTCATCTTCCCAATAACCTTTTATTTGGCAACACAAATTCTGAGAGCTAATGAAAACAAAAGAAGAAATCGTAGCAAACTGGCTCCCGCGCTATACCAAGCGGAAACTGGAAGACTTTGGTGAATACATCTTGTTGACAAACTTCAATAAATACGTCGAAATCTTTGCCGAACGGTTCAACGTGCCCATTTTAGGACGCGATGCCAACATGATTTCGGCTCATGCAGAGGGAATGACCATCATCAACTTCGGTATGGGAAGTCCCAATGCGGCCATCATCATGGACCTGCTCAGTGCCGTACATCCGAAAGCCTGCCTGTTTCTGGGCAAGTGTGGAGGTATCGACAAGAAGAACCAGATAGGCGACCTGATTCTGCCTATCGCGGCCATCCGTGGCGAAGGAACATCGAACGATTATTATCCGCCCGAGGTACCGGCTCTTCCGGCCTTTATGCTCCAGCGTGCCGTATCTTCGGCCATCCGTGACCACTCACGCGACTACTGGACGGGAACCGTGTACACCACCAACCGCCGCATCTGGGAACACGACGAAGAGTTCAAGAAATACCTGCTAAAGACCCGTGCCATGGCAGTGGATATGGAAACAGCAACTTTGTTCACCACCGGATTTGCGAACCACATTCCTACAGGTGCCCTGCTACTCGTGTCCGACCAGCCCATGATTCCGGAAGGCGTGAAAACGGAACAGAGTGACAACATCGTGACCAAGAATTTCGTGCATGAACACGTAGAAATCGGTATTGATGCCCTGCGCATGATCATCGACGAAAAGAAGACCGTGAAACACCTGAAATTTGACTGGTAAACCGACGAAAATGGCAAAGGAAGTCACTTACGAAGAGATTGTACGCAACCTGAAGAACCGCATCTATGCGCCCGTGTATTTCCTCATGGGCGAAGAGGATTACTACATCGACCGGATTGCCGACTACATCATCGATACCGTGCTCAGTGAAACGGAAAAGGAATTCAACCTGACCGTCACATACGGAGCCGATACCGATGTGGCCAACGTCATCAACGCCGCCAAGCGTTACCCGATGATGTCGGAATACCAGATGGTAGTAGTAAAGGAAGCACAGAGCCTGAAACGCATCGAGGAGCTGGCTTTCTACCTGCAGAAGCCTCAGAAATCGACCATACTGGTGGTATGCTACAAGCACGGCAGCATTGATCGCCGGAAGAAACTGGCCGCCGAAATCGAGAAAAACGGAGTGCTGTTCGAATCGCGGAAGCTCAAGGACAGTCAGATTCCAGGTTTCATCTCCTCATACCTGAAGCGCAAGAAAGTGGAAATCGAACCCAAAGCATCGGAAATGATGGCCGAGTTTGTAGGAGCCGACCTGAACCGTATGGCCGGCGAACTGGAGAAGCTTATCCTGACACTGCCGGAAGGCGCACGCCGCATCACACCGGAACAGATTGAGCGGAACATCGGCATCAGCAAAGATTACAACAACTTTGAGCTACGGAGCGCACTGGTGGAAAAGGATGTGCTGAAGGCCAACAAAATCATCAAATACTTTGAGGAGAATCCCAAGAACAATCCGCTACAGATGACACTGGCCATTCTGTTCAACTTCTTCTCGAACCTGATGCTGGCCTATTATGCACCTGAGAAATCAGACCAGGGAATAGCGGCTCAGTTAGGCTTGAAAAGTCCGTGGCAGGCGAAAGAATACATGGCAGCCATGCGACGTTATTCAGGCGTAAAGGTGATGCAAATCATCCATGCCATTCGCGAATGCGACGCCCGGTCGAAAGGTATAGGCAATCCTTCCACGCCCGATGGAGAATTGCTGCGCGACTTGATTTATTTCATTCTTCATTAACCGAAACTGAATCTCTGAAAAGAGGAAAGCAATACGCTGTACAAGCGGCATACATCTGAAAAAGGACCGGATGTATGCCGCTTTTTTCGTTTTTCACGAGAATTGAAAAATCAGGAGGAGAATACAAATGGACGTCAAATTTTCAATTCTCACGAAGTTTCCCTACAAACGGTAAATTACAGATAGAAGTGGAAGGTATAAAATACAAATGTAATTGCTTATTTGTGTAGAATTGTACGATTTACATTTGTATTTTGCCTGTTTATATACCACAAATGTAAATTTCAAGAATCGAGTAGGGGAGACATTACACTGATACAATGCTATTTACAAGAATAAACCGTTACTTATCTAAATGTAAACGAATAAATATAACATACTGCTTTAAACGCCATAATATACTGAATACCAGTCTATTTTAAAATAAAATCTACAAATCTGTTCAATAAAATGACCTGAAAGAGCGAATAAACTCTTATTTTGCCCATATATACACATGTATACGTATATATATAGCTGATAACCAGTTAAATAATTAACTACACTAAAGTCGATTACAAATGTATTTACACTTGTATAGAGGCGTAAATATACAATTGGAATAACGTAGTTTACACTTGTAATAATGTAAATTTAGATTTATGAATTTGCATTTCTAAATTTAAAGGATTACTTTTGTAATCAACAAACAAAGCTATTTCCATTTGTATATGAAGGACCGGATTCTAAAAGTCATGCAAAAAGAGGGTTTATCGAATGCCGAATTCGCCGAAAAGATAGGCATCTCCACCTCTTCACTGTCGCACATCTTCAGCGGGCGAAACAAACCCAGCCTGGAAGTCGTCATGCGCATCCATAAAGCATGTCCGTACATCAACATCAACTGGCTGCTCTACGGTGAAGGCGAAATGGAAGAAAGCGCTCCCGCCGTAACAGGCATGGACTTGTTCTCACAACCGCTCGAGAATCCGAAAAACACGACCGAAGAGCCGGCTCACTCCGATTTTCGCAAGGAGAACGAGGTTCCTACCGTGGTTTATCCGCCCAAAGAGATTATCAGAGAGGAAGTTAAGTACATCGAAAAGCCGCATCCGAAGATTACCGAAATACGTATTTTCTTCGACAACGGCACCTACGAGGTGTTCAAACCCGAAAAATAAGTCACCGGACGACAAAAAGCACCCGCCAAGGTGTTAGGCATATAAAAGGTAAATTCGTATCTTTGCGTGAAAGAAACGAATTTACCTTTTTTTATATGAAGAAATACATCTTAGATTTGACAGTCACCGAGAACACTCGCCTGCACGCGAACTACGTTCTCATCAAGCTGACGCAAGAGGCTCCCTTGCCCGAAATGCTTCCGGGACAGTTTGCCGAAATCCGGGTGGACGGTTCGCCGACTACCTTCCTGCGTCGCCCCATTTCCATCAACTACGTAGATAGAGAGAAAAACGAAGTATGGTTCCTCGTCCAGCTCGTGGGCGACGGTACCCGTAAACTGGCTACTGTACAGAAAGGCGATACAGTAAACGTAGTGCTCCCGCTGGGCAACGGATTCACCATGCCGGCTTCTGCCGACACCAAGGTGCTGCTCGTGGGCGGCGGTGTAGGTACGGCTCCCATGCTCTACCTGGGCGAAGCGCTCCTGAAGCAAGGATGCAAACCCACCTTCCTGCTGGGTGCCCGCTCGAAGAACGACCTGCTCCAGCTGGAACAGTTTGAAGCCCTCGGCGACGTATACACCACCACCGAAGACGGCAGCATGGGCGAAAAGGGATACGTCACCATGCACAGCGTACTGAAAGCACAGAAGTTTGACATAATTTACACCTGCGGCCCGAAACCCATGATGATGGCAGTGGCCAAGTATGCCAAGGCAGAAGGCATCGAATGCGAGGTGTCACTGGAAAACACCATGGCCTGCGGCGTCGGAGCCTGCCTCTGCTGTGTGGAAAAGACAGACGAGGGACATGTGTGCGTATGTAAAGAAGGTCCGGTATTTAATATAAAGAAACTATTATGGCAGATTTAAGCGTAAACATCGGTAAATTGAACTTGTCGAACCCGGTCATGACCGCATCGGGTACATTCGGATATGGACTGGAGTTTCAGGACTTCGTGGACCTGGAGAAAATCGGAGGTATCATCGTGAAGGGAACCACACTTCACCACCGTGAAGGAAACCCTTACCCGCGTATGGCCGAAACACCCATGGGTATGCTCAATGCCGTGGGTTTGCAGAACAAAGGCGTGCATTATTTCGTGGACCATATCTATCCGCAGATTAAGGACATCCGTACGAACATGATTGTAAACGTGTCCGGCTCACAGGTGGAAGACTATGCGGAGACGGCTTCCATCATCAACGAACTGGAAAACATCCCGGCCATCGAGCTGAACATTTCCTGCCCGAACGTGAAGCAGGGAGGTATGGCTTTCGGTGTAACAGCTCACGGAGCTGCCGAAGTGGTGAGTGCCGTGCGTAAAGTCTACAAGAAGACACTGATTGTAAAACTGTCGCCCAACGTGACAGACATCACCGAGATTGCCCGTGCCGTAGAAGGTGCCGGAGCCGACAGCGTGTCGCTCATCAACACCCTGCTGGGTATGGCCATCGATGCGGAAAAACGTCGCCCCATCCTGTCGACCGTGACCGGAGGTATGAGTGGTGCTGCCGTGAAACCCATCGCCCTGCGCATGGTATGGCAGGTAGCTAAGGCCGTAAACATTCCGGTAGTAGGTCTGGGTGGTATCATGAACTGGAAGGATGCCGTGGAATTCCTGCTGGCAGGTGCTACTGCCATCCAGATTGGTACAGCCAACTTCATCGATCCGGCCATCACCGTGAAAGTGGCCGAAGGCATCAACGACTATCTGGACCGTCACGGATACAATTCCGTAAGCGACATCATCGGTGCACTGGAAGTCTGAAAACAAGGCTTTTCAAGGCCCGAAAACAGGCATAAGAAAACGTCCTTGCGTTCGTCACAAAACGCAAGGACGTTTTCTTTTAAACGCAAGTGCGTTTTACCTAAAACGTAAAGGCGTTTTAAATGAAACGAACTTGCGTTTTGATTGAAATGCACTTATGGTTCTGAAATACCTTCAAATGATTAGATTAGCCACGCTATTCTTGTCATATTTTGACGAGAATAATTTGCTTACTTCCTTTCCAATAGTGTTTTAAATTCCATCCTCTACATTAACATCTATCCATTTTTTTATACAAGGGAAGTATATATGAAAATTTTCCTTATCTAATTTTATTTTCTCTTCCTCTCCATCCATATATAAGATTTCAAGCAAATAAGGAAAAGCTATAACTTCTAATGGATAAATAAAAGTACCACTTGCCCACCGAGAATATGTTTTATTTGTTTCAAACGGTCCAGTAAAAAAAATCATACGATGCTTTGTGTGCTCTACATTTGCATTTACAGCACCCACAATATCACTTGACACTGCATCTCCAACCTGATTTACACCATAATAATATACACGTACATATTTTATAGCTTTATCCGATGTAATTTTAAATTTTACATCAGTCATTTTCCGTCCAGGGCAACACCCGAAAGGAGAATCTTTTTTAAATTTAAACTTGCTGAACGAAACCTGAGAATAAGATAACATAGAAATATTCAGCAAAAATAAAATCGTTAATAGCTTTTTCATATTCCTAAGCCCTAAAACAATTTTTTGATGTATAGACTTTACTTTATTTCCCTTCCAACAAATCCGGACGCAAACGCTGGGTCCGTTCAAGCGACTGCTGGAACTCCCATTCACGAATCTTCGCTTCATGACCGGACAGCAAGATGTCGGGCACCTTCCAGCCATTGTATTCTGCCGGACGCGTGTACACCGGAGGAGCCAGCAGGTTGTCCTGGAACGAATCGGACAAAGCCGACTGCTCATCGGAAATCACTCCCGGAATGATGCGGACAATCGAATCGGCAATCACCGCTGCCGCCAGCTCGCCGCCCGTCAGCACATAGTCGCCAATGCTGATTTCCTTCGTGATGAAATGCTCGCGGATGCGGTAGTCGATGCCCTTGAAGTGTCCGCACAGAATAATCAGGTTCTGTGACAGCGACAGCGTGTTGGCCATCTTCTGGTTGAACTGCTCGCCGTCGGGCGTCGTGAAAATCACCTCGTCATAATGACGTTCCGCCTTCAGTGCAGAGATACACCGGTCAATCGGCTCAATCTTCATCACCATGCCGGCACATCCCCCGAACGGATAATCGTCCACCTTACGGTAACGGTCGTACGCATAATCGCGCAGGTTATGGATGTGAATCTCGGCAATTCCTTTCTTCTGAGCACGGCTCATGATGGAGTAATTGAAGAATCCTTCAATCATTTCCGGCAATACGGTTATAATGTCTATTCTCATTTGTCTGCGATTGTTTTTTGCAAAAGTACGAATATTTTTGCTACTTTTGCATGAAACATTACGCTTTAATGTCATGACAGAAATAGAAAGAATCGACCAGCTGCGTGAAGAGTTACACACGCATAATCATAACTACTACATTCTCAATGCACCAACCATCAGCGACCAGGAATTCGACCGGCTCATGCGCGAGCTGCAGGATTTGGAAGCGAAACACCCCGAACACTACGACGAGAACTCGCCGAGCGTGCGCGTGGGCAGCGACCTGAACAAGGAGTTCCGCCAGGTAGAACACAGGTATCCCATGCTCTCACTGGGCAACACGTATTCCGAGACAGAGGTGCGGGAGTTCTACGAACGTGTGCGGAAAGCACTGAACGAGGACTTCGAAATCTGCTGCGAGCTGAAGTTCGACGGTACGTCTATCTCGCTGACCTACGAAGACGGACGACTGGTGCAGGCGGTGACGCGTGGTGACGGTGTACGGGGCGACGACGTGACGGACAACGTGAAGACCATCCGTTCCATTCCGCTGCGCCTGTCGGGCGATGGCTATCCCCGCCGGTTTGAAATACGCGGTGAGATTCTGATGCCATGGACGGTGTTCGAGGAACTGAACCGCGAACGCGAGCAGCGTGAGGAACCGCTTTTTGCCAATCCGCGCAATGCGGCTTCGGGTACACTCAAGTCGCAGAACTCGGCAGTAGTGGCTTCGCGCAAGCTGGATGCCTACCTATATTATCTGTTGGGCGAGGAACTGCCGCACGACGGGCATTATGAGAACTTGCAGGAAGCGGCACGCTGGGGTTTCAAGGTGTCGTCGCACATGCGCAAGGCCCGTACGCTGGAGGAAGTATTCGACTTTATCAACTACTGGGACTTGGAGCGCAAAAACCTGCCGGTGGCTACCGACGGCATTGTGCTGAAGGTAAACTCACAGCGCCAGCAACGCAACCTGGGCTTCACGGCCAAGTCGCCACGCTGGGCCATCGCTTATAAATTTCAGGCGGAACAGGCTTGCACCAAACTGCTGAAGGTGACATATCAGGTGGGACGTACGGGAGCAGTAACCCCCGTAGCCAATCTGGAACCGGTTCAGCTTTCGGGTACGGTGGTGAAACGTGCTTCTCTACACAATGCCGACATCATCGAGTCTCTCGACCTGCATTTGGGCGATATGGTGTACGTGGAAAAGGGCGGCGAGATTATTCCAAAGATTACGGGAGTGGACAAGGACGCACGTCCGGAAGGAAGCGAAAAGGTAACTTTCATCACACACTGTCCGGAATGCGGCAGCCGACTGGTACGCTACGAGGACGAAGCCGCACATTACTGTACAAACGAAGACGGTTGCCCCACACAGATAAAGGGCCGCATCGAGCATTTCATCAGCCGCCGTGCCATGAACATCGAAGGACTGGGACCGGAAACCGTCGACCAGTTCTATCAGGAGGGACTGATTCACGACGTGGCCGACCTCTACACGCTGCAAGCAGCAGACATCTGCCGCCTGAACCGCATGGGAGAAAAATCGGCCGAGAACATCATACAGGGAGTAGAGAAATCGAAGACCGTTCCTTACGAGCGTGTCATCTTTGCACTGGGCATCCGCTTTGTGGGCGAAACCGTAGCCAAGAAAGTGGCACGTGCGTTCCGCTCCATCGACGACCTGAAATCGGCTACGCTGGACGACTTGATTCACGTGGACGAAATCGGCGAAAAGATTGCACAGAGTATCCTGCGTTATTTCCACAGCGAAAAGAATCTCCAGCTCATCGAACGCCTGCGTGAAGCCGGAGTACAGATGGCCATCAGCGAGGAAGAGACAGCCGGACAGACCGACAAGCTGCAAGGCCAGTCCATCGTCATCAGCGGCGTATTTGCCCGCCACTCACGCGACGAATACAAGGCACTTATCGAAAAGCATGGCGGAAAGAACGTGGGCAGCATCTCCAAGAAAACAAGCTTCATCCTGGCCGGAGAGAACATGGGCCCCAGCAAACTGGAAAAAGCAGAAAAACTGGGCATCCGCATCGTAAATGAAGAGGAGTTTCTCGGAATGATCGGCGAATAAAGTACCAGTCCTTTACAAATTATTTATAAAAGGCAAAAAAACGATTAAATCTATAGGTTAAATTGAAAATATTCGTACTTTTGTACACTTGTTAAAGCGATTATATTTCATTTATGATAGTAAGAAGACTGAAAGGAATGGGAGTAGCTCTGATTACTCCCTTCAAGAGCGACGGTAGCGTGGATTATAACGCGCTGGTACGACTCGTTGAATATCAGGTACAAAATGGAGTGGATTTTCTCTGTGTACTGGGTACCACTGCGGAAACACCGACACTGACTGAGGAAGAAAAAAGACAAATCAAGAAAGTGGTGATAGAACGCGTCAACGGTCGTGTGCCAATTTTGCTGGGCATCAGCAGCAACTGCACGCAGACGGTGCTCAACACGCTGAAAAATGAGGACTTCACAGGAGTGGATGCCGTATTGGTAGCCGTTCCTTATTATAATAAACCTTCGCAGGAAGGCATTTACCAGCACTATAAAGCCATTGCCGAAGCTACAGATCTTCCGGTAGTGCTCTACAATGTGCCGGGACGTACCGGTGTGAACATGACGGCCGAAACAACCTTGCGTCTGGCGCGTGATTTCAAGAACATCGTGGCTATCAAGGAAGCATCGGGCAACATTACACAGATGGACGATATCATCAAGAACAAACCGGAGAATTTCGACGTAATCTCGGGCGACGACGGTATTACCTTCCCGCTGATTACCTTGGGAGCCGTGGGCGTTATCTCCGTTATCGGAAATGCCTTTCCGCGTGAATTCAGCCGCATGACGCGTCTGGCACTGGCCGGCGACTACAACAACGCGCTGATCATCCATCACCAGTTTACGGAGTTGTTCAAGCTGCTGTTTGTCGACGGTAACCCTGCCGGAGTGAAAGCCATGCTCAGTATGATGGGAATGATTGAGAACCGCCTGCGCCTGCCGCTGGTTCCTACCCGCATCACTACTTACGAACAGATGCGCCGCATACTGGATGAACTGAAAATAAAATGCTAAAGAAATCACGGCAGAACCCTGCCGTGACCGCATAAAAAAAGAGATTTCAAATCTGTACAGAACCTGTCTGATTTGAAATCTCTTTGCTTTTTGTTGTATCCAAAGTCATCTTCTTCAAAGGGCAGGCATCAATTTTCTGCCTGATGCAGAAGCGATGCCAGTTCGGAGGGAGTTACATTCTTTGCCACAATGGCTCCACGGTCGTTCACCAGGTAATTGATGAATCCGTGCTTCAGGTCGTACGACTTGAATATCTCCGAATTTTCACCTTCCATTTCCTGATAGACGTTATCGCTGATACCGTCCTGGCGAACCGCAGCGTTGAATACCGACTGGTAGCGGTCGAATGAAATGGAAATCATCTCAACACGGGCGTCGTCCGAAACCACATTGTGCAGTCTGGCATTGCGTGTACGCGATGCGGCGTCGTAACTGGCCCAAAAGCTCAGCAGGATGTAATTGCCTTTAGCGGCTTGCAGGCTGAGCGGCTGCTTTTCTTTTCCGAGCACTAACTCCGGAGCCTGAGCCCCAAGCGGAAGTTTCTCGGTGGGAGTCTTTCTCTTGTCAAATGACAGAGAAATGAAGGAACTGAATACTAATACAACAAAAAACCACTTTACATTTTTGAGCATGTAATTTGATTTTAGTTAATACTATCCGGTACTGTGTCCTTACAGTGATTTCCTGCCCGGAACATTACTTCTGTGGCCGGAACAGCAGGACTGCCCGGCCACGTGAATCTGGGAAATCCGTTGCAAATATACGGTTTATTTCCCTAAAAAGTTCAGAAAAGTCTAATATTTTATGTTTTTAAGCATAATTTTTAAGTTTCATCTGAAGCATCTCCCCATTTTCTGCCACGTAAACGTACTTGTCGGCACCACGGTCTTCAACCTCTACACGGTAGTAATTCCCGGTTTCTGTTTCAAAGAAATCCACGTCATCAATTACCATTCCGCTTCCTGACAATTCAGTAAAAACCTGCTGTACACTCTCGGGGAGGGTGGTGAATTCACGCCGTTCCACTTCGTACATGGTGTGTACCCATGAAAGGGTTCCGTTGTTCAGTGCGTAATATACTTCCTTCTGACGACCGCCGTCGTGGATTTCCACTTCAATACCTCCTTTTTCTTCTTCAATGTCCAGAATCACAGCCTGAGGGTATTTGGCCTTTACCAAATCTTTCACTTCCGAAGTCTGTCCGGGAGCAACCGGAGTATGTTCACCCCATTCAGTATCCTCACGAATCAGTGTACCGTCTTCCAGATAAGTAAGCTCGTATTCCTTTTCGCCCGATTCTACTTCTATCACGTAAGTCACACTGCCGTCGGTTTTCTCAATCTTATCCACATCATCCACTTTCCACGAAGCGTATGCACCCGCTTTGAAAGCATCTTGTACAGCTTGCGGTAATTGTGTGAAACGTAAGTCGTATTCTGTCATTACCCATGCACCGTCAGGAGTAAACCATGCCTTGTTCTCATATCCGTTATCCACGAATTCAGCTTCATAGAACTGACCTTTCTGTTCCCAGTCCACTCTTGATACGTTCGGATATCGGGTATCAAAAGCTTCTTGGAGGTTTGCCGATACTTGCAAACGGTCGTCATCGTCTTTATCACAGCTCTGCAGGCTGACAACACCTAGTGTCATCATGGCCCAAAATACAATTTTCTTCATAAATCAATGTTCTTTTTTTCTTTTGGCTGTGACAAAGTTCTGACATGATTCTGAAAAGATTTTGAAATAATCTGCGAAGTGGGAAAAAAAATGAGATTTCGCGTGCCCAGTCTATTTTTATCACTATATTTGGGGTACAACAACTTAGACAATTTATATATGAGATATATCCACCACATTTTTGTAGTTCTTTTTTGTCTGTTTTTCTCTACCGTATCGGCCCAAAAAGTGGGACTGGTGCTCAGTGGGGGTGGAGCCAAGGGCCTTACGCACATCGGTATCATCCGTGCACTGGAGGAGAACAACATTCCCATCGACTATATCACAGGAACTTCTATGGGAGCCATCATCGGATCGCTCTATGCCATGGGCTATTCGCCGGACGACATGGAAAAGCTTATCAAATCGGAAGATTTCAAACGATGGTATTCCGGAGGGATACAGGAAAAATACATCTATTATTTTAAACGGAATCCGCCCACACCGGAATTTATCAATATCCGTGTGTCATTGAAAAACCCGCTACATAAGGTAAAGACACAGTTTCTGCCTTCCAGCGTGGTCGACCCGCTACAGATGAACTTAGCGTTCGTGGAGCTGTTCGGGCAGGCTACGGCGCTCTGCCGAGGGAATTTTGACAGGCTGTTCGTGCCATTCCGCTGCGTAGCCTCCGATGTGTATAACAAATGTCCGATTATTTTCAAGGAAGGTGATTTGGGAGATGCCGTGCGTGCCTCCATGAGTTTTCCGGGCATGTTCAAGCCCATTGAGATTGATTCCGTGCTGGCGTATGACGGAGGGATATACAACAATTTTCCGGTCAACGTAATGACGGAGAACTTTCATCCGGACATTATTATCGGTAGCGTGGTAAGTTCCAATCCCGGAAAACCGCAGGAGGGGGACATTATCGGACAGCTGGAAAGCATGATTATGCAGAAAACGGACTATTCCGTGCCTGATTCTACAGGTATTCTCATGACCTTTAAATACGATGATGTGAGCCTGATGGACTTCAATCGTTTTGACGAGCTTCACGACATCGGCTATGAACGTACTATGGAACTGATGGATTCCATCAAGAACCGGATTCCCCGTCGTATGGACTATCGTCTGCTAGAAAAGGAACGCATGGCTTTCAAAAAGAAAATGCCTGAATTCCGTTTCCGCAATATCATCATACACGGAGCAAACGACCAGCAGAAAAAATACATCCGCAAGGAGTTTCATAGCGAAGAAGACGGGACATTCTCCCTGGAAGAGCTTCGGAAGGGATATTTCCGCCTGATGTCGTCTGACAACATGATTTCCGAAATTATTCCTCATGCAGTCTACAATCCCTACGAAAACGATTTTAACCTGGATTTGAAGGTACGTATGAAGGATGACCTCTCGCTGAGAGTAGGAGGTAACATAGGCTCAAACGGAGCAAATCAGGTGTATGTAGGAGCCACTTATCACAACCTGAACAACTTCTCCAAGGAATTCTCGCTGGACGGACAGTTAGGACAAATCTACAATAACCTGCAACTTGCGGGCCGCATTGATTTGCCAACCCGTCTGCCGACCTCATACCGGCTGGTGGCTTCCTTGTCTACGTTCGACTACCTGAAGCAGGAAAAACTCTTGAGCAAAGGAAATACTCCCATTTTCAACAAGCAAAAAGAAGAGTTTGTGAAGCTATTTGTCTCCATGCCTTTCCTGAGCCGCCAGAAAGCCGAATTTGGTATCGGGGTAGGCCAGCTGGAGGACCAGTATTTCCAGACCAACGTCATCGATTTTACTTCAGATGTACGTGATGTCAGCAAATATTCCATTTTCGGAGGTTCTGTCGCATTAGACGGGAATACACTCAACAGCCGGCAGTTTGCCACCTCTGGACGCCGCGAACGACTTGCCGCACACATCTATACGGGTGTAGAACGATACTATCCCGGAAATGAAGACCCGGCTTACACCGAAAACTACAAATACATCCAGTCATGGCTGCAAATCGCCTATGAACTGGAGAAATATCATACACTGAGTTCACATTTCTCATTGGGTACCTACCTGAAGGCCTATTATTCCTCCCGCAACTTCAGCCACAATTATCGGGCTACCATGATGCAGGCCGGAGAATTTGCGCCTACGGCTCACAGCAGAATCACCTACAACGAAGCATTTCGGGCCAACCAGTTTGTGGGAGCAGGTGTATGTCCGATTTACATGTTCAATAGTGTGCTGCAAGTAAGATTGGGCATGTATGGATTCGCACCGATTTTCCCCATTCGCGAAGAAAGTAACAAGGCAAGCTACGGAAAAGTGTTTTCACAATTCGAATATATGGGAGAATTAGACCTGGTTGTCAAACTTCCTTTCGGCTCAATATGTGCCTACCTAAATCATTATAGTTCACCGAGTAAGAACTGGAATTTGGGCCTCACATTGGGCTGGCAGATATTTGGAAGCCGGTTTATGGAATAATTTTTATTGAAAAAATCGCAGAAATATTTGGAAGTTTCGTACAAACTCCATACCTTTGCACCCGTCAAACAAAAAGGACATGGCCGCGTAGCTCAACTGAATAGAGTAGCTGACTACGGATCAGCCGGTTACAG
>ENA-OUQW01000854-OUQW01000854.1-human-gut-metagenome-genome-assembly--contig:-NODE-854-length-36159-cov-5.728119_pt1 | contig 36159 bp, 44 predicted proteins | sample MGYA00248464_ERZ548849 | MGnify/ENA primary metagenome ERZ548849 (study PRJEB26491, sample SAMN04978193) | human gut metagenome | host: Homo sapiens | study: EMG produced TPA metagenomics assembly of... | reverse complement strand
ATTTTACTCTTATTTCTTTTCGCCTTTTTGTGTCCAGATTATTGACTATGGTTCACTTGTCAGCACTCCTTGTTTCAAGCCTTGACTTATAAGCCATAATTTCGTCGTTCATAGTGACTCCTCCTCAAATCGAATATGCTTTTTTTATGTACTCATCAAAAGTCTCTCTTTTTATTAGCCTGCGGTTTCCTATCCACAATACGAAAGGGCAATCCTCTTTGTTTGTCATCTCATACAGCTTATCTCTGCCTATGCCGGAATAAGCAGCTGCTTCGTCGATCGACAGATTCATCTTATGCCATAATGGAACTTGAATCTTCCTGATCACGGCATTTTCATTTTTGTTTTCCATTCGCTATACCTCCTTGTATTTGGTAAGTACATCATAATAAAAAAACTGCGATAAGCCAATTATGTGAACTGACTTATCGCATACATGACAACTCCGTTATATTGAATACATATTTGCAATGTACTCATCAAAGACCTGCCGTTTGATCAATCTTCGATTTCCAATCCACAGGACAAAGGGACAATTTTCCCGGCTTGTCATTTCGTATAATTTGTCTCTGCCAATTCCGGTATAAGCGACTGCTTCTGCAATAGATAGATTAGTTTTATGCCACAATGGGACTTCATATTTGGGTTGCTTTACCTTCTTATTACCATTCATCATTTCTGCACCCCTTGTCCTCAGAGGAAGTGCGCCTTTCATAAATGATATAGTTCCAGCCCATATTGTCACATTTATCGCATTTCTCCCTTTTAATAGCCAGCGGATCAAGTCGCCTAACAATATAATTTGAAGTATTCTTATATGCCTGTAAGCAGGTAGGGCAAAGGCAGCGAATATCTCCCTTGTGCTTTTGTGGCTTGTCTACCCACAACCCAAGAGTTTTCTTCAGACCGCAATTGATCTTATAGAACAGATACTCGCTGTCAACAAATCCGATATACTCCACAAGCTCGGACTGGTTGACCGTTTTCAGTTGTTCAAACATAACCATTGAAGGCTCTTTCAGACCAAATTTATCTCCTAATATAATATGTGAGGGTGATGTAAGAGCTGCGACAATCGTTGTCGTACTTGTCTGATTGCCTTTATCGCATTGAACCAAAAGAACAGGTCTTACACCATTCTGAATCGATCCTGTATTGTCCCCAAAGTTGTGCAGATAGATTTCTCCACGCTTCACCTTTTCTGTATTTTGTGTTTGCATAGCATTGACCTCGTATTTCCAAGATTTAGTGAAGAGGAAATCTTTTATCCGGATTCAAAATAACCTCTTCACTAATTTGGAATTAATCAGCCAAATGACAACCTATTTTCAGAAAAATCCCGCAAATATTTTCTTCACTTTTTTGACCGCTGCATTTAAGCGCTCTATTTTATGGCATAGTTATGGCATAGAAAAAGCGCACCCATTCAAAAACGAGTGCGCCAATCGGCATTTCTATTTTACTTAGTAATTTTTTCTATTTTGCAAGTATGCCGTTTATCAGCCTTATCATAATTAATTCCAACAAGCAAAATTTCTCCGGAATAATCTTTCAGACAATCTGCATACTTTTTTTGCTTTATCTGATCTATTGCAGTTTCTGCCGATTTATCCCATTTTAACTCCACTATAAACGCCAAATTTTGGCATACGTTTCTCGGTACAAATACCAGATCGGCAAATCCGTTGCCGCCTGGAAGCTCACGATACATAGCATAATCTTTTTTGCAGAATAATACGCAAGTGAAAGAACGCATGACAACGAATTTTCATTATTATATTGAAGAATAGACGTATTTTCACGATGTACCTGCTCTATGATTATTGCAACTTTTTCTTCATTACAGTTAAGGGTTGCTGTCAGAAGTTCGTCTGAAATTCTTATTGCTTTCATAACTTCTTCCCAACCGCCGTCTTCAATAGAATTGATAAATTCCCGCTGCACTTCACTATTAGGAATCCATACTGTTTTCGTATCAAAATCAAACGTCAGATAACCGAGATGAACCAACAATGTCAGAACATCGTCCGCACTATTAAATGTAGTCATATCGTTCTGAAATTTATCAGGATTCAAAGGCATATGTTCACCTGCAATTAATCTTTTGACAATTTCCTTTAATCCAAAACTATTTATTAGTATATCATTTTTTTACTCTGAAATCAAGTATAATACCAAAAACATTTTGCGTAAAGCATTGTGTTTTTTAAGTTGATCACTTTTGAAAAAATCATTTTGAATTGAGCCTGTATTGTCCCCAAAGTCGTGCAGATAGATTTCCCCACGCCTCACTTTTTCTGTATTCTGTCTTTGCATAGCATTGACCTCCAATTTCCAAGATTAAGTGAAAGGGAAATTTTTTATCCGGATTCAAAATAACCTCTTCACTAATTTGGAATTAAAATGATTTATTATGTGCAAGGCTTTCTTCTTTACATTTCTTTATGCGTTTAATTTATTCTATTACCATATTTAGCGATGTCCAAAATCATGTACTTTTGGTAAAGCATATATTTTTCAGAATTTCATTGTGATATACATTTAATGTCATTCTATCTCTTTTACCCTATTGCCAATTGAAGTGACAATTCGATAACCTGCCAACTTTACACGCTGTCCAGACAGCCACGGCATTGCGCTGCTTCTTCGCCGGTACAAATCTTATTTTCATAAAGTAAATAAAGCTTTCTCACACTTATTGGTGTAAGATTTGGCATTAAAACCTGATCCGACCTGATATCCGATTTCTTTAAGAGTATAAAGACATCTTTTTCGATTATCTAAACTCATACTGTGCGGATGAATGACATATCCAGTAAAAACATCCGCAAGCATTGAGCCGATTCCTGCCGCAGCTCCACCGTAAACCCAACCGAGATAAAGTCCTGCAAGAATTATAAATGCATCTCCTAAATGAACATATCCACCCAGAGGAAGAGGTATTTTTACCACCATTGTGACAACGCAGATTATTGCTCCGAACATGGCTGCAATTATCAGCTTTTTTAATTTGTTATTATGAAAACTCATTATAATTCATCTCCTATTATTCAATTTCTGCCTACGGATTTGCAATGCTGAATCTCTATTCATAAATAACCGATTCCATTCAAACCAATTTTTTTCTCATCTGATACCATACTGCATTGCCGTGTTCAGAATGAGAAATGCCTTCATTTATAAATCCGAATTTCTCATAGTAATGAATTAATGACTCCTTGCAAGTCAACACCAATCCATAACGATTCTGATTTTTGGCATCTTCAATAAATTTTTCTATCAGAAGTGCAGCATATCCTTTTCTTCTGTAATCAGGGTGAGATTCTAAACCGAATATCATCTGCCATTTTCCGTTTTCATTGTGCATATCAGCATTGTGATACATCTCATCATTTAAATCAGGTTCGTCCGATACCATACCGTTTATCATTGCAATCAGAACGCCATCTGATTCCAAAAGGAGAAAATGTATGGCATATACATTTAACCTGTTTACAAAATCAACCTTCGAGGCAGCTTCTTCTACAGGAAAACATAAGTGTTCCAATTCGGCAATTTTATCTGCATCACTTTCGACGGCAGGTCTGATAATATACTTTTCCATCAGACATTGAGTATGTTTGGTTCTTCCGTAAACGAATAAATCACGGCTTTTACCTTGTCCAAATAAAGCGTATACGTATTTTCTCCGCCTGCTGTATACATATCTTTCAAATGCGGATACGCCTCAAGCATTGCCTCATGCACTTCCAGACGATTATCCTGCTTCAGCACACCCGATACACGAATCCATTTATCAGACGTATTCATTGCGGAAATTTCAAACTTCGGGTTACTGTCGATCTGCTTTGAAACGGTCTTTTCTCTGCTCGTAAGAATATAAATTTTGTCCTCAAAGAGAAGAGCTGTTCCAAATGGTCTTACTCTCGGCTGTTCTCCGTCAGAAGTTGCCAGGTAATATGTTTCAGCTTCTCTCAAAAAATCATGTAATTTCTGAATATCTTTTCCTGCCATTGTATTTTACCTCTTTCATTATAAATTATCGTATAAGTCTTCCGTAAAAGTAAGACTTCCCCTGTATCCTGCATATGTACGATTGAATATCAGTCTTTCGCTCATTGGAAACGATGCCAGAATAAACTGTATATCCTTCTCTAAAGCAACCTCACGGTCATTGCTGCTGCCAATCAACAGCGTTATCTCTTTTTCCTCATTTAGCAAAGCCTGATTAATTTCATACTGATCTGCTACAAATACTACTTTTGGCGGTACTGCATATTCCATATCGTTTATCTGTTCAACTATCCGTTCTTTATCATCAGGACGGAAAATAGGTTCAGAAATGATAACAAGAACAGGCGTGAAACTAAAATCATTTGCCAGATATCTTGTAATACCAACTGCATTGCTGTCACCTGCAAAGCCAGGCGTTTCTATCGGATAAACTTCATGTCCATTATCCTGAAATTCCTGTGTTACGCTTACAATATCATCACCGATAATTCCGGCTGTACACCCTGTAAGAATAAAATAAGCATCAGCATCTATTATATCTACCGCACCCTGAATCGTTGTACGCAATTTCTCCGTTCCACCGAATACAACTTCTTTTTCCAGCATATTACTGGACGGAAGCGATACACCGCTTACAAAATATGACGACTTATGTCCAGACTGTCCTTGTTCAGCTGCCGTTGTCTGCATACAGCAACCTGGTCCTGAATGTAAAACAGGACAGACTCTGTTAATCGCTCCCAGAACGGAATTGATTCCAGCAAGAACACAGCCGCCTCTTGGATTTTCCATTATCTGTGACATCTCAATTACCTCCTTTAATGTATTTAAAAGCGTTTTCCTGATACCACGAATTTTTATACAGCAATTTAACGTGCTGTGCAAGTTTGACATTAAATCCGGGATTCTGAAGCTGATCTGCAATTTTATTTCCCAAAAACAGCAGTCCGTCATATCCCATTGTTGGACGCTTTCCATCAAGTACATGAGTAGTTGGAATACCTAACTTTGCCGCCCATTCCGGTACTCCGATAAACGCATCAGGTTTTAGTTTACTAAGAAGATTCGCCTGTTCAAAAGGCTGCATATTGGCAATATCCACAACAAAATTTTCGTGTATTCCGTTCAGGTATTCAATATCTGTCTGTGCGTCTTCATCGTAAGTAGGCGTTTCAAGTCCGACAAGTTCCATTCCGAAATCATCGATCAGGGCTGCCGCTGCAAAAGAACGTCCTGTTCCGCCGCAGATGAATACTCGTTTTCCTTTCAGCCGTTCTCTCAGTTCAGCTACCAAAGGTTCAATACGCTCATGCTCCTTCGCAATGATTTCCTCAGCTTCCTTTTCTTTTCCGAGTACCTTTGCAATACCGCGATACCATTTATCCGTATTGCGTATACCAATGGGCATAACGGTATGAGAATAGGGAATATCGTAATCTTCCCAAAGGGTTTTCATAAACTCATCAGCGAAAACTTTACAGATAGAAGTAGAAGCCTGTGCAGCAGGGATCTTTCTAATTTTCTCCAATGAACTGTAAAACGGAATATAGTTTACTCTTGCGCCTATCTGAGAAAGCATACGCTCCATTTCCTTCTGATCTGCATAGCTTACTGTTGTAGGAGCAAATAAATTAACAAGTCCCTCCTCTTTGGGTACAGATTCTTTTTTGAGTATATATTTGTTAATCGCAAGAAATGCCGCATCAAAGCCCGATGCACATATCTTGGATTTGAATCCCTCACAATGAATAGGCACCATAAGCGTATCAGGATATTCCTGTTGTAAGTCCCCTGCAATAGCATCAATGTCATCTCCTATGATTCCGGAAGCACATGATGCATAGATAAATGCCAGTTTCGGATTATAGCGTTCTACCGCCTTTTTTACAGAGTCACGAAGTTTCTGATCTCCGCCGAATACAACGCTTTTCTGATCGATATTCGTTACAATAACTCTTGGATTCTTGATATTCCTGATTCCTCTGTGAGCCTGTCCTACACGATACATATCGACAGCCATAATGGAACATCCCACACATCCCTGCGGTGAATGAGATATAAACACAGAATCTTCTAACGACATCAATGCTGCCATACTGTTTATCTGCTGGCATTGAAGTCCTTGTGCAAAACTCCTGTCTGCTCTCTTCAGACAGCCTTTTCTGAAATTTTCTTCAACTTCTTTTCCTGTCGTGCCTAAATCATTGACTCTTCCCAATTTGCTTTCACGCACACCGGAATATTGTACATTCGCCATAATATCCACCTTCCTAATTATTAAAATCCGCACATGTTGATCGTATATTTTTCTGCATGATCTTTTATATTTTTTATCATGGGAGTTTCACCGCATACCTTACAGTTTTTATTTTTCACTGCAAATTCTGTAATTCGTGTTTTCATGGACAAACCGTCTATAATAAACATTTTACCGGTTAGCAATTCTCCAATTCCCAAAATATATTTTATTGCTTCAAGCGCCTGAATGCTGCCTATAATTCCTGCTACAGCGCCAATAATTCCTGACTGACTGCAATTAGGAATAGTTCCATTTTCAGGGATTTCCTCAAAGATGCATCTATAACAAGGATATTCTCCCGGAACACACGTCATCACCTGTCCCTCAAAACGCATTATCCCTGCATGACAGAACGGTTTTTTCAGCAATACACAGACATCGTTGATAAGAAACTTGGTCGCAAAATTATCTACTGCATCAATGATAAAATCATATCCGCTGATAATTCTTTCTGAATTTTCTGCCGTAAGAAAACCGGTATACGCTTTCACAGTAATTTTATCATTTAATTTTTGGAGTGCCACCTTGGCAGATTCAGCCTTATTCTGATCTGAATTTTCCATATTATGGATTATTTGTCTTTGAAGATTAGAAATGCTTACAGTATCAGCATCCATAATGCCTATAGTACCTATTCCTGCTCCGGCAAGATACAGAGCTGCTGGTGAACCAAGTCCGCCTGCCCCGATAATTAAAACCTTTGCATTCTTCAGTTTTCGCTGACCGTCAGCACCAACCTGTGGTAAAATAATTTGCCTGTCGTATCTGTCAATTTCTTCATTGCTGAGTTCTTCAGAATTATGAATCAGCCACTCTCTGTAACCGCCTGATAAATTATATGCGTCATATCCACGTTTTTTCAGCTTTCCAACCAAAGGAATACTATTTTCACCATAGGTACAATAAACAATAATTCTCTTGTTTTCAGGAAAAGTGATATTGTCAATACCGTTCCAATGAACAGCATTCGCTATATGACCGTGCTGATAAGCGATTTCACTTCGCACATCAACGTATATATAAGAATCATCGAGCATAGCTGAAATCTGCTGTAACGTTAATTCCATATTCTATCTCCCTAAATTATTATTTATCTTACAGAGAAAATGGTTCCGCCACCGACAACCGTATCGCTGTCATACAGCACTACAGCCTGTCCTTTAGTGACGGCACGCTGCAGTTCGTCAAATTCGATACGCAGCGTATCTTCGTTTATTTGTGTAACGGTTGCCCACTGTTCCGGCTGGCAATAACGAACTTTTGCTTTTAATCTCATTGGTTTGTCAATAGATGAAAAAGGAATCAGGGTGATATCCTTTGCTATTAAAACGCTTGAATACAACTCTGATTTTTTTCCCAGTGTGATGGTATTTTCGATTGAATCGATCTCACATACATACATGGGTTCAGCAAAAGAAAGTTCCAGTCCTTTTCTCTGTCCAATTGTATAACGAATTATGCCGTGGTGGCGACCAAGAATATTGCCTCTGCAATCTATGAAATTCCCCTCCGGATATTTATTGCCGGTATGCCCCTCAATAAAATCCGCATAACTTCCGTTCCTGACAAAACAAATATCCTGACTGTCATGCTTATGTGCGTTGATAAACCTCTGTGATTCAGCAATGCGGCAAACTTCATGTTTTGTCATATCGCCAAGAGGAAACTGTGTATGTGCAAGCTGCTCCTGTGTCAGAGCATACAGTACATAGCTTTGATCCTTATCAGAGTCAAGTGCTTTTTTCAAAAGGTATCTGCCAGAGGAAACATCTTTTTCTATATGGGCATAATGTCCTGTTACCACATAGTCATATCCGAGTTCCCTTGCCCGACGATACAGCTCATCAAATTTCAGATAACGATTACAGTCAATACAAGGATTCGGCGTCATCCCATTTTCATAGGCAGCAACAAAACGTTCAATTACATCTTCTTCAAAACGTTCAGAAAAATTGAGCACATAATATGGAATTCCAAGTTCATAAGCTACATTTCTTGCATCCTCCACATCATCCAGAGAACAACAGGAACGTGTCTGCGGAATACCGATATCCTCATTATGAAATAGCTTCATTGTGACACCCATACAGTCGTAACCCTGTTTTTTCATTAGATAGGCTGCAACACTGGAATCCACTCCGCCGCTCATGGCAATAATAGCTTTTTTATTCATCGCATCACCCCAATTCAATCATCCTATCGATGCACAAGTATGCTTTTTCGATAGTTTCATCATCAAGCAGAATTTCTTCTCCACCCACTACAGATACGGCGTAATATACATCAACAAGAGAGGTTGCTTTCATATTCGGGCAAATCAAGTTTTTGGACAGCGTATAAAAATGCTTTTTCGGACACTGGTAGGAAAGATGCTGAGCAATACTGATTTCTGTACCAATAATGAAATCTGATTTGTCAGATGCTTTTGCGTACTCCATAATCGCTGAAGTTGAACCGATAAAATCTGCAAGCATCAATACATCAGGTGTACATTCCGGATGAACCAGCACTTCGGCGTTTGGATGCGGCTGTCTCGCCGCCTTAACATCTTCCGAAGAAACCCCATTTTGACGGCAGAAGATGAAGTCACACAAACATCACAGATCGTTTTAAGCTCTGCGGTCGTGTTTATGTAAGCGACTACCGTATAACCGGGATATTGCTCTTTGACCCTTTCAATCAGCTCCTTGTCCATTTGTTCTGCCATCGGACATCCGGCAGTAGAATTTGCAAGCAGCACTGTTTTATGTGGAGAGAGTAATTTCACAGTTTCCGCCATAAAACGTACACCACACATGATAACAGTTTTTTGCGACGCATTTTTTGCCTGTACGCTGAGCTGATATGAATCCCCGGTAAAGTCGGCGACCTCTATAATTTCTCTTGCCTGATAGCTATGGGCAAGAATACAAATGTCTTTTTCTTTTTTCAGCCGAAGAATTTTCTGTTGGAATTCATATATTGTCATGATGTTTTTATTTCCCTCAAATTATTTAAATTGCAGTTCCTGTGCTTTTACTCAGGGAGTAACGCTTGGAGGGTTGTCTACAAAAGGCGGACAAAATCTGAAAGGTGTGAAACGCCACCCGACTATAAAAGACAATGTGACAACTCAATTTCGCCTACATTCCGTGGATTTGTAAATGATCCATAACCTTTTCACTGTACATATTTTAACCTCTTTTCTGATTCTTAATAAAGTCCTCATACAATGGTGACATATTGCGAAGTCTCTCGATGATTTTTTTCAGTTCATTTACAACAAAATCAATCTCCGCCAATGTCGTTTCTTCCGATAAAGTCAGCCTTAATGAACCATGTGCAATCTCATGAGGCAGTCCGAGTGCCAGCAATACATGAGATGGATCAAGTGAACCGGACGTACAGGCAGAGCCGCTTGACGCACATACACCCAGCTGATCCAACAGTATCAGCAACGATTCGCCCTCTATAAACCGGAAACAGAAATTTGCATTATTCGGAAGTCTGTCTGTCGGATGACCATTAAGTCGTGTGTAAGGAATTTCAGATAATACCCGTTCAATCAGATGGTCACGGATCTCTGTTTCCTGATGAAAACGGTATTCTTTTTCATACAGATGCGGTGCAGGCATATGGTCATATTCCAATTAATGTGGACGAAATGCATGTTGATATGCTTTCCGCAAGTGGTCATAAATTCAATGGTCCAAAGGGAGTCGGAATTTTGTATATCCGTAAAGGTGTAAAAATCCGTTCTTTCATTCATGGCGGCGCTCAGGAGCGAAACAGGAGAGCAGGTACATCCAATGTACCGTCAATTGTTGGACTTGGTAAAGCTGCACAAATTGCGGGAGAAAATATGGCTGAACGAGTCAAGACATGTGCTATCTTTCCGATTTCAGCGATCGGTTCAATTGTTCCGATTTCATTGTTTGCTGTCATAATGGATATTAATATGGTATCCGGACGAATTGCATTTCTTAGCTCGTCAAGAGAAATTTTTCCGTTCTCGTCCACATCAAGGTATGTAATTTCACAGCCGTGCTTTTCCAGATACTCACAGGTGTGCAGAATGGCATGATGTTCGATTTTACTGGTAATGATATGCTTCCCTTTGCCAGCATACGCTTCAAATGCTGCTTTCAATGCCCAGTTATCCGATTCACTTCCACCGCCTGTGAAATAAATTTCCTCCGGTTTTGATCCTATAAGTTCTGCCGCCTGCGTTCTTGCTTTATTTATCGCTTTTTTGCTCTCTCCAGCAAAGCCATAGACTGCTGACGGGTTGCTGTAAGTTTGTCTGAAAAACGGAAGCATTTCATTTAAAACTGCCTCGCTTACCTGTGTTGTTGCCGCATTATCCAGATAAATGATTCTGTCCATGCAAATTTCTTCTTTCTTTATATTACATACTGATCTGCCCATAGTATAAAACATTCTCTTACATTTTAATAACTATATCTATAGAAATTGTCAAATATATTTTTTCTATAACCTGTTATATATTTACTCTATCACATATTGTTACATAACAAAAAGGATAAATCGCAAATGCAAAATATCCTTTTAAGGTCTTAAATCTGATACTCAATTGTTCCAACATCTCCGCCGAGATTCAGAATATCAAGGATTTTAGAACGATATACCTGAAATGTGTCCTGTGCTCTGGCACGAGGTCTTGGGAGATCAATATCTATGACTGCCTCCACTTTTGATGGTCTTGTCGACATAACAACAATGAAGCAAGTTTTTTAGGATTCTCATAATATTACCTCTTTTCTAATGAAAAAACCAGACAGTCGAAGATTTCTGAGATTCAAAATCTCCGGTTGTCCGGTCAATTATCCATATATTCTATTTTCTGAGTGATTCATGCCTATCGATACGGCTGTAATAGGCAGTTATTTTATCAAGAGCCTCATCTATAGTACAGCTCACATCAAACGCTGCTATAGCTTTTCGCTCTAGTTGCTTCTGAATATGAAAACCTATCTTTTTACAAACTACAGCTCTGCAGTCTGAAATAAGCTCCACTTTTGAAGAAGCTTCTCCTTGTCCGCCGCAGCCTGAACCACAGTTTCCTGTATTTCCGCAGCCGTCTGAATTGCAGTTATTTTTTGAAACTGTTTCTTCGGCAACGCAGATTCTTTCTTCTGCTTTTTTGTATACACCGTTTATCACTTCATAAATCAAAAAACTTTTTGCAGAACCAAAAGTTTCATTGATAATTTCATCGTCAAAGGACGCAATTGCTATTTTATAAGACATATTTCTCAGCCTCCGTCAGTTCCATCTCTGAACGGCAACAGAATAGATATCCTCTATCAGACGAATTCCGCCAGTGTAGCCAACATAAAAATCATCAAGCACTACTTTGTCTTGTACAGGCCATGAGATATTTAAAAAGTGTCCGAACATTTTCTCGGTTATCTCTTTTTCGTAGTAGCTTCCAAGAATCAACGGATAGCCGTGATAATCATGGGACTGAATTTCGTTATGTATCTTATAACTGTCCGTTTCAAAGCTGACTTCCGATTTAAGTCCGTAGTTGAGATTTTCAAATTCAGTTTTTATCTGCTCCTGAAATGCCTTTGGCGTATCGTCCGTTATAAACTGCTTTGCCGGAACAAGTCCAAGATCATTTACAAGAAATTTCGTGATTCCAAGGGCATATTGGGCGTCCGCAACAATGGAAAACTGCTTTGCCATAACACGGGTTTCAAGAAACATATCTGCATAGCGTTCGATGAGATAGTAGTAATAATTTTCATGCTCATTAATGATATTTTCGATCTTTTCTTCATCTACTCCTGCAAACTTACCGAACTCACGCAGGAATTTACTTGTTTCATAAGCTCCGATAGGAAGTGTAGGATAATGAAGATAGGGGATACCAAGCTTTTTCTCCATTTTCTTCACGTTTCCAACAGATACCCAAGGCGATACAAGAAGATTAAATTCAGCCTTCGGAATACGGTCAATGTTCTTGATTCCACGTTGATAACCGAATATCGTATTAGGCGTAAGACCAAGCTCGGCTATGAGATTTTCCAGCTCTCTGATATTTCCAAGCCAGAACAGATCCTGATATGGAACATCTGCCCAGATATTTACCAGTCCCTTTTCTCTCTCGTCTGATTTTTCAAGATACTGGTCGATAATAGCATCTATTATCTGTTCATGTCCTTTGTAATTATTGCCCTTAAATCCTGCCGTAGATGCATAAATAACAGGCTTCTCTGAATCCTCAAAATGGCTTACAACCTCTGCTGTATCATCTCCGACAATTTCAGGAATGCATCCAGTCAGCACAACATACAAATCTGCATCAATCACTTTCAAAGCATTTGCAATGGTAGTATCCAGCTTCTTTGCACCGCCGAACACAACGTCCTTTTCATTGATACTGGTACATGGGAAGATATTCGGCGAAAAGTAACCGCTGCTTCCGATAGAATCTGAAAGTTTCTGAGCACAGCCCGGTCCGGAATGAAGCACGGGAATCGCTCTTGTAATAGCCTGAACCGTCTGCATTGCACCCAATGCACATTTGTATCTCTGTTTATCAAGCAGCTTTGCCATTACTTCTTTCCCTCCTCTAAGAATTTATCTACGTTCTGTTCATACCACCATTCCGTGTATGGAAGTTTTACTCTTCTTGCAAGATTTTTTTCAAAGCTACGGTTATGAATACTGTCCAGAACAGACTGTGCAAATTCAAGGGTATGCTTATAACCAAAGATCATGTATTCGTCAGCCACATAGACAGCAGGCGTACCGTTCTTAATTGCCCATACTGTAGAACCGGGATGTCGTGAAAGATACAAGTCGGGCTGATACTTGTTCAGAATATTCATTACTTCGTAATTCTGCTGGTCGGCAACACTTGCCTCAAAGTCCACGCCGTTTTCAAGCAAATACTCCATGGACGGCGGAACATCACCGTTTTCATACTTCTTGTCATAGTGCCATGCAAGCGCCCACACTACTTCAATTCCAAGCTCATTCAAAACCCTCGATACCTCGAAAGTATATCCGGGTCCCATACCAAGAACAGCTTTCAAACCTTTTAATTCATTTTTGATTTTCTCAATCTGCGGAATGTAGATTGCTCGCTGTTCAGCGATATATTTTTCAACGGCATCACTTCGTTCTGTCACTCTTCCAATCTCACGCAGCCATGTTTCAAAACCTGCGATTCCAAGCGGATTGATAGTTCTGATGTAAGGAACTCCATATTTTTCTTCAAGTCCGTTGCCGAGATAATTTCCCAGCGTACCGCAGATACAAGTAGTAGCAAGTGATTCGGAAATATGGCTGAGTTCCTCTACAGTAGAGTTACAGTAAAGGAATATAGGCTCCAGATCAAAATTTTTGAAAATCTCTATAATTTCAGGTCTTGCACTTTCATAGAAATTTTTAAAATTTATCGTATTTCTTTTCTGTTTCGGAGGCTGAACAATACTGCTGAGTACTGCATGGTCGGAAATATCAAAACCTGTAGCCCAGATTCTCGATTTAAACCCCTCACAATGTACTGCCACAATTGGAACGTCTATTTCATCTCTTACATCGTCAACAACGCTGTCAATATCTTCACCGATAATGCCCGTCGCACAGGAGCTTGTCACAAAAATTGCTTTCGGAGAGTATCTCTTGTTGACCTCCAGAATAATTTTTCTGAGTGCGTCTGATGAACCGAAAATAGTATCTTTTTCGTTCATATCTGTTCCGACATAAACTGTATTGTTGGTAACTCCACGCTTTTTCGCCATTACCTTGTCAAGGTAATATGCGCCTGCGCTTACAACGGAACAGCCTGCCGGTCCGTGATGTATTATAGCTACATCTCTGATTGCTGAAAGCTGTCCCAAAGCACAGCTTGAAAGACAGGTACTTGACTGTGAAAAACATCTCGAACAGCCTTTTAATGTGCCACAACCGCTTTGCTCGGCAAGATCGCTGAGCGTACCAATATAGCCTGTTATTGAACCAATACGGTTTTCTCTGGTCGCTACATTTGAGCTTTCTAAATTTACTGCCATATGAGCCTCCTTAGCCCTGATAATTTTCATCAAAAAGATGTGTGGAAAGATAACGAAGTCCGGTATCAGGCAAAACAGCAACGATTGTCTTTCCTGCATTTTCAGGCTTTTTAGCAAGCTTTGTAGCTATATATATAGCAGCTCCCGATGACGCTCCGACTAAAATTCCATCTGTTTTTGCCACTTCTCTTGCTGCTTCATAAGCCTGATTTGTATGTACTTCATACCAGTCGTCATAAACTTTTCTGTCAAGATTAGCCGGAATAAAACGTTCTTCCACATTTTCAAACGGGTGAACCCCTGTAATCTCTTCCTGCTCAGGACGTTCAGGACTCTGAAACGAATCTTCAGTCGGCTGGATACCTACTACCTGTATATTCGGATTCTGGGATTTCAGATAATTTCCCGCTCCTGAAAGCGTACCGCCTGTTCCCACATTGGCAACAAAAATATCGACTTTTCCGTCAGTATCCTGCCATATTTCAGGTCCTGTGGTTCTGAAGTGAACATCGGGATTTGCAGGATTAGTTCCCTGATCGGCAAACCAGTAATTTTTTTCGTCCTTTAGATGTCTTTGAAGAGCTTTGGTAGCTTCAATAAAGTCTGCGCCATATTTTTCAAAGCTTTCAACAATTTCTGGAACTTCTGAAAGCTTTACCGTTTCACCGCCAAAAGCCTGAATCACCTGATATCGTTCGCTGCTGACCTGATCCTGTATATACACACGGAATTTATAACCCTTTGCCGCTGCGATTGCCGCAAGTCCGATACCTGTATTTCCGCTTGTAAGTTCTATAATCGTATCGTCCTTTTTCAATTCACCAGATTTCTCAGCTTCCTCAACCATAGCAAGAGCAATTCTGTCTTTTACACTTTGATTTGGATTGAAATACTCCAGCTTTACAAAAATTTTCGCTTTAAGATCATGCTTTTCTTCGTAATTTTTAAGTTCCAGTAACGGAGTTCTTCCGACAAGCTCCGCAATAGAACTATATATTTTCGCCATAATTTTTACTCCTTAAATGTGATAATCATCTGCCGAATCCATAAGACCAAATTCAAGCAATATTTCTTCCAATCGTTCCTGTGTCATCGGGGTCGGAATATCAAATTTTGTATTGTTGATAACAGCTTTCGCAAGATTTCTGTATTCCTGTGCCTGATTTGAATCCGGTTTGTATTCAATTACAGTTTTCTTGTTTATCTCTGCACGCTGAACAATATTGTCACGGGGTACGAAATACAGAAGCTGAGTTCCCAGTTCCTTTGAAAATGCACGAAGCAGATCGAGTTCCCTGTCAACATTTCTGCTGTTGCAGATGATCCCCCCAAGTCTTACACCTCCTGTTTTTGCATAACGCTTGATTCCCTTTGCAATATTATTTGCTGCATAAAGAGCCATCATCTCGCCGCTGGCAACTATATAGATTTCCTTTGCCTTGCCCTCACGGATAGGCATTGCAAATCCGCCGCAGACTACGTCTCCAAGTACGTCATAGAAAACGTAATCAAGATCATCCGTATAGGCGCCGAGGTTTTCAAGCATATTGATAGATGTGATAATGCCTCGTCCTGCGCAGCCGACGCCCGGTTCGGGTCCGCCTGACTCTACGCATCTTGTACCGCCATAGCCCTTACGCATGATTCTGTCAAGCTCAATATCCTCGCCCTCGTCCCTGATAGTATCAAGTACGGTTTTCTGTGCAAGCCCGCCAAGGAGAAGTCTTGTAGAATCCGCCTTTGGATCGCATCCTACGACCATTACTTTTTTGCCATGTTCGCAAAGACCTGCTGTAAGATTCTGAGTTGTGGTCGATTTACCGATACCGCCTTTTCCGTAAATTGCAATTTGTCTGATTTCTGACATCGTATTCAATTCCTTTCAAATAAGTTTTGTATCTGCTCAAAGGAGATTACTTTTTGGATAGATTCTTCTATCATATCCGGTAACTCCATTGGAATGATTCCAAGCTGTTCTGCTTGTATGGATGCTCCTTTACCAATTTTGCTGACAAGAAGATATTTACAATCCTTAATCTTCTGCAAATTTTCTATAAGCTGTCCGTCATCATGATTTCCGTAATTGCAAACCGGCTTTACTGCACGAGTTTCAATAAAGCTAAAGCTGCCGTCGTTCTCTATTTTAAAAATCAAAAATTTATCTGCACGTCCAAAATGCTGATTGACAACGATTCCGTCAGATGAAGCAACAGCGATTTTATATGAGTTATCCATGAGAAAACGTTTCCTTTACATTTAATCTTCTCTGATAGATTTGGTCGCCGTATTCCGATTTTCCCGGAACTCCTACTGCATCTGCACGGCAATGCTGACAATGACGAAAAACGTCGATATGCTTTGCAGCTTTCGTTCTTGCCTCGTCTATCTGCAAACAGGTAGGAGCTTTCTGGTCAGCAAGTTCAAACTGCGGTATAAGCGGAATAATATTATAAATGCTCGCTCCTGCATCTTTGACCGTTTTAGCAATTTCCTCAATATGTTCTCCGTTGATTTCAGGTACAAGCACAGTATTTATTTTAACAGTAATTCCGGCAGCAACTACTTTCTGAATACCCTTTAACTGATTTTCAATCAGTATCTTTGCACCTTCAACTCCATCGTAACGCTTGCCGTGATAGATTATATACTTATTAAGTTTTGCCTCTATTTCAGGGTTTATGGCATTTACCGTGACGGTCAGAGAATCAATTCCGACCTCAATTACTTCATCTGCCTTTTCATAAAGCAAAAGACCATTCGTGCTCATACACTTGATAAGTTTCGGAAATTTTGCCTTTATTTTTCTGAATGTTTCCAGTGCATAATCAGAGGCGAGCGTATCTCCCGGTCCTGCGATTCCTGCTACTGTAATTTCAGGACAAATTTTCAGTGCTTTTTCCAGTATATCTATGCTTTCATCAGGTGTAATCACTTTAGAAGTTACTCCCGGACGGTTTTCAATATCGTTTATAACTCTGTCGCAGAAACGACAGGCAATATTACACTCCGGACTTACTGGCAAATGAATTCTTCCAACATTATTTTTATGTCTTCCAAAGCACGGATGGGAGTTTTGCAAGTCCTTATATGTATTACTCATATTATCACTTCTCTTACTTAAATTTACATCAGTATTACCTTTGGCGATGCTGAGCGGATTTGAACCGCCAACTTTGGTTTTGCAGACCTATGCCATTTCAACGGCTACAGCATCATAAAACAAAAAGACCGGAGGAATCGTAAGTGTAGTTCACCTAACAAAACCTCCGGTCTTTCCGGTCAGTCCTTTAATCTATACTTTTCTGTTTTATCGATCTGAATAATTTTGCCATCCTGCACAATGAGGGTGATACTTCCATATTTCGTGGTACTCAAAAGCTTTTCAAGCATTTCTAAATGCGAATGCTCCGGAATCTGCTTTTTTACTGTTTCGCTCATTAACATTCACCCCCATTCAAAAAGTGTTCATCAGTTATTGCTGAACAGCGGTGTAGACAAATATCTGTCGCCCGAATCAGGAAGAAGTGCAACAATAGTCTTTCCTGCATTTTCAGGTCTGTTCGCAAGAATAGAAGCCGCTTTCAGCGCCGCACCGGAAGAAATTCCTACAAGTATTCCCTCACTTACCGCAAAAGCCTTGCCTTCTGCAAATGCGTCTTCATTTTCTATTGCAATTACTTCGTCATAAATCTGTGTATTCAGTGTATCGGGAATAAATCCTGCCCCAATACCCTGAATCTTGTGCGGTCCGGGCGTTCCTTTGGAAAGTACGGGAGACGTTGCAGGTTCAACCGCTACAATTTTAACGTTGGGATTCCGGGATTTCAGATACTCGCCGACGCCTGTAACCGTACCGCCTGTTCCTACTCCGGCAACGAAAATATCCACCTTGCCGTCTGTCTGTTCCCATATCTCAGGTCCTGTTGTTGCCCTATGAACTGCCGGATTTGCAGGATTCACAAACTGTCCGAGAATAACAGAACCTTCTATCTGCTGATTCAGCTCCTCAGCTTTTGCGATAGCTCCTTTCATTCCCTTAGCACCCTCAGTAAGTACAAGCTCTGCACCGTAAGCCTTAAGAAGATTTCTTCTTTCGACGCTCATGGTATCGGGAAGTGTGAGAATTGCCTTGTATCCCTTTGCGGCAGCCACAGCTGCAAGTCCGATACCTGTGTTGCCTGAAGTCGGTTCGATTATTGTTGCACCGGGTTTCAGAATTCCCTTGGCTTCGGCATCTTCAATCATTGCAAGTGCGATTCTGTCCTTAACTGAGCCTGCTGGATTCAGATATTCCAGCTTTGCAAGAATGGTTGCATTATTTATACCGGCTTTCTTTGCATAGCCGTTCAGTTTAAGTATCGGTGTTCCGCCGATAAGCTCAAGTGCGCTTTCCTTAATGTTGCTCATAATAATTACCTCCATAAAATGATCTCTTAGTTATCCTATTTTTTGTATAGGTATTATCGGGTATGTACTTAGTATACTTCATTTTTTTCATTTTGTCAAGGGCTTTTTGGAAAAGTTAGTTATATACAAAATCTATTGCAAACTATAGAATGATTCAATAGCCCATTCATATCTATAATCCCTTTAATATATTTTTGATACGGTCAAGTGCCTCTTTCAGAATACTTCTCGGACAGGCTACATTGATACGTTGGAAGCCCTCGCCGCATTTTCCGAAGATTTTTCCGCTGTCAAGCCATAATTTTGCATTAAGAATAATTCGCCTGTCAAGCTCCTCCGCAGACAATCCTGTTTTATGAAAATCAAGCCATACAAGATATGTACCTTCAATGTCAATCATGGAAACATCGAGAATATTTTCAGCAATATACTCTTTTGTAAACTCAATATTTTTCCTCACATATTCAATCATTGACCGATACCATTCCTCGCCTTTGCTGTATGCGGCTTCACAGGCAACAAGTCCCATTATGCCCAACTGGCTTGTACCTGCGGCATCAAGTTCCTTTCGAAATTTTCTTTTCAATTCATGATTAGGAATAAAAATGTTTGACATCATCATACTTGCAAGATTGAATGTTTTGCTTGGTGACGTACAAGTAATGCTGATATTCTCAAATTCTTTTTTTAGAGATGCAAACACATGGTGTCTGCCCTTAAATACAAAATCCGCATGTATTTCATCACTCACAACAATTACACCATGTTTGACACAAATATCGCCAAGTTTAACAAGTTCTTCTGCCGTCCACACACGCCCAACCGGATTATGCGGACTGCAAAGAATAAACAGCCTGACTTTTTCAGAAATTATTTTATCTTCAAAATCTTCAAAATCAATATGATAACGATTATCGTCTCCGAGATACAATTCATTTTCAACGATTTTTCTGCCGTTGTCCCGAATAACTTCATAAAACGGATAATATACAGGTGCCTGTATCAGAACACTTTCACCGATTTCCGTATACGCTTTCACTGCCATGGCAAGCGCAAATACAACTCCGGGAGTTTTAATCAGCCATTTTTCCTGAACGTCCCAGTTATGATGTTTTTTCAGCCAGTTTGCCAAAATTTCAAAATATGGCGTCTGCACTTCACTGTAGCCGAAAATCCCATGCTTGGCACGTTCAATTAAAGCATCTTCAATATAAGAAGATGTTGCAAAATCCATATCCGCAACCCAGAGTGGAAGCACATCTTCTGGCATCCCTCGACGTTTTGCAAAATCATATTTTAGACATCTTGTATTTCTGCGGTCTATAACTTTATCAAAATCAAGATTTCTCTCAGACATTCAATTCACGCTCCGTTTCCTGAAATACTTTTTCAAGTTCATAAATCAGATCCTCTGCATTTTCAATGCCCACTGAAAGGCGCAGCGTACTCTCTGTAATTCCGTTTTTCTCACGGATTTCCTGCGGTACATCGGAATGAGTCTGTGTAGTGGGATAAGTAATCAGCGTTTCCACTCCGCCGAGACTTTCTGCAAATTTTATCATGCGGACCTTATCCAAAATGGAAAGTGCAAATTTCTTGCTTTCTACCTGAAACGTCAACATTGCACCGAATCCGCGAGCCTGTTTTTTCATAATTTCATAACCCTGATGTTCGGGAAGTCCGGGATATATAACTCTTGTGACTGATTTCTGCAATTTAAGCCACTCTGCGATTTTTAAAGCATTTTCCTGTGCTTTTTCCATACGAACAGCAAGTGTTTTGATTCCCTTTAAAATCAGAAAAGAATCGAACGGAGAAAGTCCTGCTCCTGTGGTTTTTATCAAAAATGCAAATTTTTCGCCAATATCAGGCTTATTTGTTACAAGAAATCCCGCAAGCGTATCATTGTGACCGCCAAGATATTTTGTTCCGCTGTGTACTACAATATCCGCACCCAAATCAAGCGGATTCTGAAAATACGGCGACATAAAAGTATTGTCAACTATCAAAAGCAGACCATGCTTTTTAGCTATTTCCGATACAGCAGCAATATCCGTTACATTCATCATTGGATTAGTCGGCATTTCAATATAAACAGCTTTTGTTTCAGGCGTTATGAAATTCTCTATATTCTCTCTGCAACAGTCGATATTTGAAAATTTAATGCCGTTTTTTTCAGATACATTTCTGAAAAGACGAATGCATCCTCCGTATAAATCCGAATCCACAATAATATGGTCGCCGGGCTTGAAAAGCTCCATCAGCAAAGAAATAGCAGCCATTCCGGACGTAAATGCAAAAGCATCAGTTCCGTTTTCAAGACTTGCTACAACCTTTTCAAGATGTTCCCTTGTCGGATTTTGCAGACGTGAATAGTCATATCCCGTACTTTTTCCAACACCCTCATGTGCATACGTTGCTGTCTGATAAATCGGATAACTGATTGCACCGTAATTTACTGTGTAGCCCTCTGTTTCTTCTAAATGCAGACACTTTGTTTCAATTGACCTTTCCATGTTACTCCTCCTGCCTATTTTATACATATACATAGTATGCTTTAAGGACATTATATCATGGTATTTACATCATGTCCAATACATTTTTCCTCTAACTTTTAATAGACTCAGCCTATATCAATTTTTTCGTACAGACGTGGGAGAAAGATTTGGGATGTTACCTTGTCGGATTTTGCAGACGTGAATAGAATCATAAAACACCTTATTTTCCGGCTTTTTGTAATAAAAATGCACCCAACAATTATATCATTCGTTAGGTGCGATTATGGCTAAAGACTATAGGCAACCCCTAACTGAATAGAGGTTGCCTATATACTGTAATCATCGCCGTTTCCGTCACGATCGGCAATATCCTGCACAGTGATACTGTCAAGGTAACTCGTAATCTGCTGATAAAGTCCCTCCCAAACGAAAATCGTGGAGCACTGGGCTTTTCGTGGACAATCATTGACCTCGTATTCAAGGCAGGCAACAGGAGCAAGACTTCCCTCAGTAGCACGGAGAATATCCCCAACTGTTATCTCACCGGCTTTTTTTGTCAGCAAATATCCACCTTTATTTCCACGGGTAGTTCGGAGCAGACCGGCTCTGTTCAGCATGGGTACAATTTGCTCAAGATATTTTTTTGATATATCTTCGCTTTCAGCGATCGCCTTCAGCGAAACATATTCGTCACATTGGTGTTTTGCCAGATATACTGCCATTCGCAGTGCATATCTGCCCTTTGTTGAAATTTTCATACCAGTCACTCCCTGATAATATTACTATGCCTAATTATATCATAGATTTAGTATGAATTCAAGTGATTTAGGAAAATTATTTCACAGCTGCAAAGCCATTTTTGAGGTCATCTATAATATCATCAATATGCTCTGTACCGATAGAAAGACGAACGGTATTTGGTCTAATACCTGCGGATAACAGCTCTTCTTCGCTCATCTGAGAATGTGTGGTGGATGCAGGGTGAATCACCAGCGACTTAACATCGGCAACATTGGCAAGCAGTGAGAACAATTCCAGACTCTCGGTGAACTTCTTTGCTGTCTCAGCATCGCCCTTAATGTCGAAAGTGAAAATTGAAGCCGCACCGTTGGGGAAGTATTTGCCGTAAAGTTCTTTTTCTCTGCCCTGTGCGAGGGACGGGTGATTGACACGCTCAACTTGCGGATGATTTTTCAGAAAATTAACGACTTTCAAGGCATTCTCCACATGACGTTCCAGACGAAGCGACAGCGTTTCCAACCCCTGTAAAAGCAGGAATGAATTGAATGGCGAAATAGTCGCACCCTGATCTCTCATGATGGTTGTGCGGAGTTTCATGATGTAGGCGATATTGCCGCAAGCCTCGGTAAATACAACGCCGTGATAGGACGGATTCGGCTTGGAAAGTCCGGGAAACTTGTCATTCTTCGCCCAATCAAATTTACCGCCGTCAATAACTACGCCACCCATTACCGTGCCGTGACCGCCTATGAATTTCGTAGCGGAATGTACTACAATGTCAGCGCCATGCTCGATCGGTCTGAGCAGAAACGGAGTCGCAAAAGTATTGTCCACGATAAGCGGAATGCCATGTTTATGGGCAATTTCTGAAATCGCTTCAAGGTCGATGACATCGGAATTGGGGTTGCCTAAAGTTTCAGCATAGAGGAGCTTGGTGTTCGACTGAATAGCTTTCTCAAAGTTTTCTGGATTTGACGGGTCAACGAAAGTAGTCGTAAGCCCCTGTTCCTTCAGAGTATTGGCAAAAAGGTTATATGTACCACCGTAAAGATTTACAGAACTGACGATATGGTCGCCTGCCGTCGCAATATTCTGCACTGCGTATGAGATCGCTGCCGACCCCGAAGCTGTTGCAAGCGCTGCCGCACCACCCTCCAGAGCCGCAATTCTCTGCTCAAAAACATCGGAGGTCGGGTTCATCAGACGTGTGTAGATGTTGCCGCCCTCGGTCAGTCCGAAACGTCCTGCTGCCTGTGCGGAATCCTTGAAAACGTAGGAGGTTGTTGCATAGATCGGCACAGCTCGTGCATCTGTTGCCGGATCGGGAGATTCCTGTCCGACGTGGAGCTGTAAAGTCTCAAATTTATAATTCTTGCTCATAATGATTACCTCTAATCTTATTTATTCTACCTGATTGATAGGCTATATTTGTATTATAGCACACTTTTCCTATCTTGTCAATAGGTTTTATAATATTTTTTGAAATTTTTTTAAAGTCAGTACAGTACGTTTTTCTTTGCTCGCTGGCATTTGCAACTTTGATATGTCTATTTAATTTCACAAGAGGTCTAACGGTTAAAATGCTTCGTGACTGCGTTGTCGTCCTTGAAATATGCACATATTCCTGCGTCCTCCGCCTTGTCACGAAACATTTTTCCTCGTTTCCTTTTTTCGCCTTTCAAGCGTACTGACTATATCAAGCAGACGCTACTTTTCAGATTAGATTGTATAGTCCAGTTTTCTTTCATCAATGATTCGCTTGGATTTATGTTCCGAACGTGTATCAAGACCGCCGTCGGGATGTACAACGACCTTGTAAGGCTTTACGCCGATTCTTGCCTTTAATGCCGCAGAAACCGTCTCTGCAACAGAATCATCAGATGCGGGATTATCGGAATTTTTCTCGATCTCAACGGAGTATTTGCAGGTGAAATCCTTTTCAAATACACGAATAAGATATTCGCCTGCCACGCCGTCAAGTTCTCTGATAACTGCCTCAATATCGCTTGGGAACACATTAACAGCCGAAACAATAAACATATCATCCTTTCTGCCGTTGATGTGGATTCTGCCGTGAGTGCGTCCGCATTTACATGGAGTGTTGTCTATGTAGCCGATGTCACCTGTCTTGAAACGAATGAGGGGTCTTGCGTGTTTACGGAGTGTTGTGAACACCAGCTCGCCTACTTCACCGGGCGGCAGGATCTTACCTGTATGAATGTCGACCGTTTCCACAAGAATATGATTTTCCGCAATGTGCAGACCGTCATGATACTCACACTGTGCGGCACAAGCGCCAAAAATATCGGAAAGTCCGTAAAAGTCATAAACCTCAGCGCCCCATAAATCTTCAATTGCCTTTCGTGTTGCATCAATAGAACCGCCAAGCTCTCCTGCAACGATAATTTTCTTGATTGACAAATCTTTTTTCGGATCGATGCCTGCTTTTTTCGCCTTTTCGCCCAACTGCCATGCATAGGACGGGCTTGTCCAGATAATTGTTGGCTGGTAGGTTTTCAGGATAAACAGCAGTCTTTCGCTGGGAAGAGTGCCGCCCCAGATACACAATGCTCCAAGGTTCTGTGCGCCAATTACATCAGGACCGCCAACATACAGAGAGAAATTCAGGGCGTGAACATAGCGGTCATTTGGTCTCATGCCCACCTGCCAGAACCAGCGGCTTTCCGTATCCTGAAATTCGTCAAAATCCTTTTTAGTAAACGGACTCATTGTAGGCACTCCTGTCGAGCCTGACGATGTTGAAATAAACACAACATCTTCTTCGGGAACGGCACACAATTCACCAAGGAACGAGCCTACGCCCTGTGTGTCACGCTGCGTGGTCTTATTAATGAAGGGGAACTTCTGAATATCGGCAAGAGCGTGAATATCCTCCGGCTTTACACCTGCTTCATCAAATGAACGCTTGTAATAGGGAGCGTTGTCATAGGCAAACTTCACAATCTCTTTCAAATCTTCAAGCTGATTCTTTTCAAGCTCCTCGCGGGGCATTGTTTCAAGTTCCTCATTCCAGAATTTATTGTTAATGTCTCTTGTGCTCATATTACATTACCTCCAATTTTTTCACAGTGTTTCCTGTTCTGCTATTATTATATACCTATTTTACCTATTTGTCTAATATGTATTATCTATAACAAGCTATAGATTCAGTCTATAACGCATTACTTTCTCCAACGCAAAAGATATTGCTGAAATCTGTTAAACAGAAATGTCACAGCAATAACGACAACACCAATAACAATCAAACCGGTAATCGTGCGTGTATAATCGCCAAAATCAGAGTAGTACTTGACATAGTAACCCATGCCATCCCTCGCTCCGATCATCTCAGCAGACGTCAGGAGGATAAATGACACGCTGAGTCCCTGATTGCAGCCGAGGAAAATTTGCGGAAGTGATGCCGGAAGAATAACCGATGTCAGCATGGCAGGCTTTTTCACATTCAGAACTTTTGCGGAATCCACAGTCCTCTTGTCAACGTTCAGTACACCACTCATTGTACCTGCAAATATTGGCCAGAACGATGCCAGAAAGATTACAAAAACCGAAACGGAACGGAACGTGGGTAAAAGTGCAATTCCGTATGGAATATATACGATTGGCGGAATAGAACTGAAAAATTTTGTCAGATATGACGCCGCATTTCCAAGCCTCGCATTCAATCCAATCAGAAGCCCTAAAGGTATAGCTGCCACCGCTGCCAGCAAAAATCCTTGAATAATAATTCCCACAGAGCTTTTGATATTGGTTAAAATAACAGTTTTATCCTCCGCAAACTGAGCAATAACTTTCCCGGGAGCAGGAAAAAGCAAATCATTAAGCAAATCAAATTTAGCCGTTGTCAAAGTCCATACTGTCAGAAATACATAAATAAAGCCAAAAATATCAAGTGTCAGCGACAACGATTCTTTTTTCTTTATCAAAAAGGACAATATGATCACAACGGCTTCTGTTGCAATTGCAAAGACGATCAGACTTGACGTACAGACTTCTTTTTGCGATTTATCGGGCAAAAGCTGTATGAGCATAAGAATTGCGAAAAAAATATGCGTTATTCTTAAAAATCTTGCTTTTATCGTCATAATACAACCTCATTTCCGCCGATTCTGTCAGCAATATCGTGGTAGAACATAGACAGCAGCTTGCTGCGGAATGTAGCATAATCCTTGCGTTCAATCAACTCTTCACGATTTCTTGGACGCTCAAAGGGAACTTCTACAATATCATAAACTGTTCCCGGATGGGATGTCAGGACAACAATTTTATCAGAAAGAAAAATCGCTTCGTCAATATCGTGGGTCACAAATACCACTGTTTTTTTATTTTCGGAGTTTTCTCCCTCCCACAATTTCAAAAGCAGCTCCTGCAATGCAATACGATTTTTCGCATCAAGAGCGCTGAACGGCTCGTCCATAAGAAGAATTTCCGTATCCATTGCCAACGCTCTTGCAATTGCTGCTCTTTGCTGCATACCGCCTGAAAGCTGAGATGGATATTTATTTCTGAACTCGCTTAGTCCCACTTTGTCCAGAAATTCATCTGCAACTTGCAGGCGCTGCGTTCGGGATAATTCCTTCCGCACCTGCTGAATACCAAAAGCCACATTTTTTCGTGTTGTCATCCACGGAAAAAGGGAATAATGCTGAAACACAACACTGCGATTGCTGCCGGTGCCATTCACCTTTTCGCCATCTATCAGCACCTCGCCCTCCGCAGGTTTGTTGATACCCTCCAAAACGCTGAGAAGTGTGGATTTTCCGCAGCCGCTTGCACCGATAATGCTGACGAATTCACCGTCATTGATAGGAAAGCTGACATTTTTCAAGGCCGTGAAGTTCTTCTTTTTCTCGATATAATCTACGGTCAGATTTCTGATTTCTATTTTACTCGTACTCATTGAAATGCTCCTGCAGCTGCTGATATACAGCATTATCTGGATTTTTCTTTATCACTTCTGCCAATGCGTTCTTGTATATATCTGTATTGTAAAGAGGTTCTATATCATAATCCTCCGTATAGTCAAGCGCTACGATCGTATCTTTCAAGGCAAGCGTACCCTGCTTGTCGGGATCGGGACTGCTGTAGCCATAACCGCCGTAAACCTCAGTACGAATATAATCTTCGTCAATGTCTATGTATTTCTTAACATCTGAAATCGTGCCGTCCTCATTGGTTTGGGTGAAGTCATACGCACGAATTAGGGCACGTTCAAATGCTGTGAACTTCTCTGTGTTATCTTTTAGATTGGACGTTGCAGCGACCTGACGGCAGCAAGGTTGATTCTGCAATGCTGGTTCTTCGGAGCATCTGTACACAATATCATAGCCTTCTCCCTCTGCAAGAGAGGCATATGGAGAGTACACAGAAGCGGCGTCAATGCTATCATTCTTTAGTGCGGCGTAGGCATCCTTCTGACTGTCAAAATAAACGATGTTTACCTCATCACTGCCATCACCGATAGAAATACCTGCATCTTTCAACAAAATTTGCAGCTCGGCATCCTGAATGCTGTTCTTAACCGATGCCACATTTCTGCCTTTGAGGATAGAAATGTCAATGGTGTCAGCATTTTCCGTAAATTCAGGCTTGATGACATAGCCGTGACCATTTGTCATTGCACCTCCAAAGATAGTCAGATCGTGACCATTGCTTTGAAATGTCAAGGACGGAACAGAACCGATAAATGCAACGTCTAATTTGCCTGATTCCAGACCGTTTGAAAGTTCAGCAGCGCTGGAAAACTGCGTCAGTGTGGCATTCAATCCTTCGTCTTTAAAGTAGCCTTCTTCTTGTGCTACAAATGCAAGCAGATGTGCCGTCGAATTAAGATATCCAATAGAAACATCGCTGTTCTCCGACTTCTTTTCTCCGCAGCCTGTAATTGTACTGAGCAAGCTGAGTGCAACTGCTCCTGCAATAATTGATTTTTTCATATGATTCACCATTTCCTTTCCTTATGATAATTCTATTATACACCCACTTTGCATAGTTGTCCAATATGTATTATCTATAAAAAGTGATAGAGTGAATCTATAAGCGGAAAAAATGGGCGAGCATATTGCTCACCCGATTCTTAGATCTTCAGATATTCTTTCAGTTTTCTGATATATACATTTCCGACTTCGCTTAAAAGTGCGTTTTTTCTCGTAATATAGCCGATTTCCATAATGCTGTCATCATCGATTGGTACGGCGGCATAGTCATCACCGTTAAGACTGCCGCAGATAATTCCGGAACAGAACGTGTAGCCGTTCAGACCTTTCATCAGGTTTAGCATGGTGGAACGATCTGATGCTTTTATCACTCGTGCATAATCCGATGTACTGTAGATCTCCTCTGCAAAGTAAAACGAACTTTTATCTCCCTGCTCAAAGGTCAGGCAAGGATAGCTTTCAAGCTCCTCAAAAGTTATTTTTTTACTGCTTGCAAGGGGATGTTCTTTCCAAAGGTAGACATAGACTCCGCAGTCAATGAGATGATGAAACTCCAGATGATTTGTTTGCAGAATCTTAGTGATAACCTGTCTGTTGAAGTCACTAAGATACAGCAGACCGATTTCACTTTTCATGGAAGCTACGTCATTTATCACTTCAGGTGTTTTCGTTTCATAGACTGCAAATTCATATTCAAAGGTGTCAAATTCCTTGACTGTGTTCACAAACGCCTTGACCGCAAATGAGTAGTGCTGTGCGGAAACGCCGAACTTTTTCTTGACCTTTCCGCCTAAATATTTCTCCTGCAAGGTTTCATACTGCTGATAGAGCTGCCTTGCATAAGTCAAAAATTCTGCACCGTCAGCGGTCAGAGATACCCCCTTTCCGCTGCGGTAAAAAATCGTAATTCCAATTTCCTTTTCAATCTCATGCACAGCGATGGTCAAGGACGGCTGTGCGATAAAAAGCTGCTCTGCCGCTTTATTCATAGAGCCTGTGTCGGAAATGGTGATAATGTAATTTAATTGCTGTAAAGTCATAATATTATCCTTGTGGCTTTATTTTTTTTCTTATGTCTGCAAGACGGTTCAGCGCTTCATTCAGAGTATCGTTCTTCTTTGCGAAATGCAGGCGGATATAGCGGTTTTCAGGCTCTTTGAAAAAGCTTGAACCCGGTACAGCTCCCACGCCTACATCTCTTGCAAGCACCTCGCAAAATTCCAGATCGCTGTCATATCCGAACTCTGAAATATCAAGCAGAATATAATATGCTCCTTGCGGAACGGTATGACGGATGTTCAAATCGTCCAGACCACCCAGGAACAAATTACGCTTCTCGGTGTATTTTTCCTGCAACCATTTGTAGTACTCATCACCGAATTTCAGTCCCGTTACGGCAGCTTCCTGCAAGGGTGCGGCAGCTCCGACTGTAAGAAAATCATGGACTTTTTTCACTGTGTCAATTACGTCAGGCGATGCGATAACATAACCCAGCCGCCAGCCCGTAATAGAATAGGTTTTTGACAGCGAACTGCACTGAATGGTACGTTCCCACATTCCCGGCAAAGCTGCAAAATAAGTATGTTTATTCGGCTCATATATGATATGTTCGTATACCTCGTCGGTGATAACGAAGGTATCATATTTTTCTGCAAAATCAGCGATAATCTGCAATTCCTCACGGCTGAAAACCTTTCCGCAGGGGTTGGACGGATTGCATAAAATGAGCGCTTTCGGGTGCTGTTTAAATGCCGATTCTAGTATGTCCACATCAAAATTAAATTCAGGCGGATTCAACGGAACATATATCGGCTCGGCTCCGGAAAGTATGGTGTCCGCTCCATAATTTTCGTAAAAAGGCGAAAATACAATGACTTTATCTCCCGGATTTGTCACGCTCATCATAGCCGCCATCATTGCTTCCGTACTGCCGCAGGTTACAACGATCTCGCTGTTCGGGTCTATTGCTCTGCCCGAAAAACGCGCGTATTTTTCGGCAAGCGCTTCACGGAAATTCTGTGCGCCCCATGTGATGGAATACTGGTGAAAATCCTCCATTGTCACCAGTGCAAGACGGTCTAAAATTTCCTTCGGCGGCTCAAAATCCGGAAATCCCTGTGACAGGTTCACAGCTCCGTACCTGTTGGAAATTCTCGTCATTCTGCGGATAACAGAGTCCGTGAAATCCGCTGTTCTGTTTGATAATACGGGCATATTACTTCCTCCAATCTCTGCGGATCTTCTCCCATTTTTCATCACGGGACTGAATAATTATTTGAATGTCCTCGTCTGTCAAATGTCTGAATCGACTTTGTTTTTTCAGATAATCTGCGACACTTGTAAATTTCTTTGGGTCATGATTCAACGTAAATTTGCCGTTTTCGTACTCCGCAAGATACCACAGACCGCAATCCGCAATTTCTCTTGCGGAGTCAATAGTATCGCTGACAGGGATTCCCCAACCCGTAGGGCATGGTGCGATAACATGAATATATTTCGTACCCTTGATTTTCGACGCTTTCTCTACCTTGTTCAGAAAATCAGTCATATATCCCACTGTAGCTGTTGCAGCATAGGGAATATCATGAGCCGCCACGATTTCAAACATATTCTTTTTCGGACGGATATTTCCGTGTATATTTTTACCTGTCGGCGTAGTTGTGGTCTTTGCGCCGAAAGGCGTAAGACCGCTTTTCTGGATTCCCGTATTCATGTAAGCTTCATTGTCATAGCAGATATAGATGATGTTATCGTTACGATCAATAGCTCCGGAAAGCGCCTGTATTCCGATGTCTGCCGTACCGCCGTCACCTGCGAATCCAACCGCTGTAAAGTCTTTGATACCTCTTGCACGGAAACCTGCTTCAATGCCTGTCAGCATAGACGCCGTGCCAGCGAATGTAGAAATAATGGCATTATTTGCAAAACAGAGCTGTGGAAAATTAAATCCCACTGCCGACATACAGCCTGCCGGAAGAACGGCAACTGCGTTCTTTCCAAGAACTTTAAGGGCATTTCGCACAGCAAGACTTCCTCCGCATCCTGCGCAAGCCTTGTGTCCATAGAAAAATTCGTCCCTGCACAAATTTTTTGCTGTCACGCTCATTTACTCCACCTCAATTCCGATAAAATTCACACGTTCTGCACCGTTTTCTATTGCAGAAAAAATATTCTCAATATCCGACTGAGAGATATTTCGTCCGCCAAGTCCGCCTATAAAATTGTAAGATGGAACTTGCAGTTTTGCACCGTGCAGAGCAGAGTTGACATTTGTAAATACAGTTCCCTCGCTGCCGAAAGAAATATCTTTTTCCAGCACCCCTAAAGCCTTTGCATTTTTCACGGATTCAACAAGCTCAGCAATCGGGAACGGTCTTAGATAGCGAAGTCTGACAAAACCGATTTTTTTACCCTCTGCTCTCAGTTTATCCGCAGTTTCTCGGCAAAGTCCGGCGATGCTTCCAAGAGTTATTAAAATAAATTCGGCATCTTCCGTTTTGTAATTTTCAATCAGACCGCTGTATTTTCTGCCGCATATTTCTGCAAATTTTTTCTCAGATTCAGCTATCACGGAAACGGCATTCAGCATCTCTTGATGCTCCTTGAATTTGAAAATATAGTTGTAGTCAGGACCTGCTGAAAACGCCATATTTTTTGGATTTTCCAAGTCAAGCTTATTATCCGTTTCAAATTCCGGAAGAAATTTATCTGCCTGTTCCTCGTCCGGAATATCCACTTCTTCATAAGTATGCGTGAGAATAAATCCGTCCAGATTCACCATAAAAGGCGTTGCTGTTTTTTCGGCAATATAGTAGCTCATCAGTGCAAGATCAAGGCTCTCCTGTGCATTTTCCGCATACGCCTGGATCCAACCGCTGTCAAGCTGTGAAATACTGTCGCGCTGGTCGCCATAAATATTCCAGGGAAGAGCGGTTGAACGGTTAGCATTCATCATCACAATGGGAAAACGTCCTCCTGATGCGTAATAAAGACACTCTGCCATGTAGAGAAGTCCCTGAGATGAAGTCGCCGTAAACGCACGCACTCCTGCCGCGCTTGCTCCCATAGCACATGACAGTGCGGAATGCTCAGACTCAACATGAATAAATTCTGATTCAAGACTTCCGCTTTCTACCATTTCCGAAAGCCGTTCCACAACGATAGTTTGCGGAGTAATGGGATATGCCGAGATTATGGCAGGCTTTGCAAGTCTGATACCCTCTGCAAACGCTTCGTCACCTGATAAAAATTTCTTCATTTTCTCTCAGCCTCCATTTCTATCGCATTTGACTTGCAAATTTTCCTGCAAATACCGCAGCCTTTGCAAAAATCATAATCTATCACAGCCTTATTATTTTCAATAGAGATCACACCGTCAGGGCAGTATAAATAACACTGCATACAGCCCACACATTTTTCCATGTCAATTATCGGTCTGATACTTCGCCAACCGGCATTTTTGCTAACAAGATGGCCTGCTTCAAAGGAAGTATCCGAGGAAACCTCCGCAAATGAGAAGCTTGTTTTTTCTCTCAGATATGGTTTCATTTCAGTACCTCCTCTGTGGATTTTCTGACCGCCTGTTTATTTTTCTCACGAATTTTTTCGGGCATATATCCGTCAATTGAACGCTCGATGTCCTTCACTGAAACTGCTCCCGATACTGCTGAAAAAATACCAAGCAGAATTGTGTTGACTGTTGGCAAGCGCAGTTCCCTTGCAATGGAATCACAGTCAAAAGCGATTATATTTTCATCAGCGATTTTTCTGCTGTTGACGATGATTTTACCATTACTTTTAAGCAGATTTTTTAGTGAATCGCTGTACAGCGTATCGTCAAGAATTATGATATAGTCCGCTTTTTCAGTTTCACTGCGGTCAAGAACAGGTTTGCTGCTGAGCTTTGTAAATGCCCTCACCGGAGCGCCGCGTCTTTCAGGTCCGAAGGACGGAAATGCAAGGGCATAGTTTTCGCTTTCCTTGTCGGCATATGCTGCTCCAAGGAGTTTTGCCGCTGTGAATGCACCTTGTCCGCCTCTGCCGAGCCATATAATTTCTGTCATGTAATTACTCCTCTTCTATATTTATAAATTTCATGAAATTATCGTGCGTAATCCCACAAAGCATCGTTTCATCTAATTGATATTTCAACAAGATTTTTAGCATTTCATATGGATTCCACATTGGAAAATCGCTGCCAAAGAAAAAATGTGAATATCCAAAACGTTCCAAAAAATCAAAAAACATTTTTTTCGGAATAATACCCAAGGAACTGGATATGTCAAAATATAAGTTGTCAGATGCAGGCAGAGAAAATGCCTCATTCCATCGGGAATACCCACCCATATGTGCAGCGATTACCCTCAGCTCAGGAATATCTTCCAATACTCGTTTGAGACGGCATGGAGACGAATAGTCCAGCTTTTTATCTCCCATATGAAATAATACAGGAAGTTTTTTCTTGGCGGCATATTCATAAATGGGATACATACATTTATCGTCAATATTGAAGTGTTGAAAATCAGAATGAAACTTTATTCCGCATAAATTCATATCAATGATACTATCTATCACTTCTTCAAAGTTTTCATTTTCCGGATGCAGTGTGCCAAATCCAAGTAGATTTCGATTTGCGGCAACTTGTTCGCTGATAAAACGATTGATATTGTATGTCTGTGATGCTGTCACTGCCGGCGAACAGATTAGCTGCCGAGCAATCCGGTATTCGATGCCGTCCTGCATAAAATGTATATTGCGTATTTTCTCAAGTTCGCTTATTGTACCGCTTGTATACATGGGCAAATCATAAAACGTTCCTACGGATATACGGCACTTTTCTGCTATTTTATCAGGGAAAACATGAGTATGGGCATCAATAATTTTAATTATTTTTTTCAATACGTTTTCACCTCATTCACAACTGCATTTGGGCATTTCTGAAATCTGCTCCAACGTCAATTTTTCTGTCATATGATTTCTTTCACCTTTTTAAATACAGCCTCCGCAAGCCGAGCGTGACCCTCAGCAGAGAGATGCTCATGGTCGGCCTCGCTTGGCTCTGCAAACTGCGAAGCATCTAAAAACGCAGTATGCTCCTCACGACTGACCTTGCAATATGCCTCTGCCAATCCCTTGGAAACATCAACAGAATGATTTGAAAATTCGGGGTCAAACTCGTCCTCCCAAACCTGCTGACCTAAATGAATCGGCGAAATCACAAGCACCTTGCTGGTCGGTGCAAAGCGGCGAACCTGTTTCACAAGCCTTGCAACACCCTTGCCAATGACATCGGAAGAGGCGCCGTAGACCGTTTTGCAGTCATTAGTGCCAAGCATAATAATCGAAAGGTCAATAGGATCATGGGATTCCAGCAGAGTAGGCAGTATCTTGACACCGCACCTGCCGTCACGAAGAGGATCATCGAACACGGTTGTTCTGCCACACAAGCCCTCCTCCACAACATGAAATTTGTCCTGACCAAGTTTTTCGCTCAGGATGCTTGTCCAGCGAATGCCCCATGGGAAACGCTCGCTTGTTTTCGGAATCAATCCCCATGTATTGGAATCACCGAAGCATAATATCTGTTTCATACTATCACCTTTTATTTTTCACCTGAAATTCCTATGCCCTGACCGTTACTCGTGAATCCCTTGCAACAGACTCTGTCACAAAGGCATTACCAACAACAACATTTCTCCTCAAATACTGTAATCGCCGGCAATAACGATCTCCTCCTGCCAGTCCATCAAATCCGCAAGAGTGATACCCTCCAATGTATCGTGTATGGCTGTATCAAGCTTTTTCCACATTCGGTATGTCACGCACTGATTCTGATTCTTACATGGACTCGCACAGTTCTCTACACATTCTACTGGCGAAAGACTCCCCTCTGTAGCAGTCAGAATCTGAAACATGGTGTACTGTTCGGGAGGATATTTCAGAAGATAACCGCCCTGATTTCCTTTCACGCTCTGAAGCAGCGATGCCCTTTGCAGCAGCATCACAATTTGTTCCAGATATTTGACTGAAATATTCTGACGACTGGCAATATCTTTTAATCTTACAGGTGTTCCGTCATTATGATTTGCTAAATCAAGCAGCATTTTGATTGCATTTTTTCCTCTTGTTGAAATCTGCATCTCACACCTCCCAATCAATGCTCTATATATATTATATCATACCTATAGGAAAAGTCAACTAGTTTTTTTCTATAATTTGTTATAGATTCAATCTATAACAAATTGATTTAGATAACGAGGATAGGTACAACGATACATATGGCAGTGAGCGCATGTACATGGCTTTGAAACTGAAAAGTCAAGCTGGCGAAACTGATGTAATAAATACATCTCCGGCAGTGGTTAGCGTTATTCCGCTTTTGGAACGAATGAAAATATCAAAGCCAATATCTTTTTCAAGCGCATGTATTGCCGATGACAGACTCGGCTGTGATATATACAGCTTTTTACCGCATCATTCAGGGATCGTTATCCGGCGATCGTAATCGTATATTTCAATTGAATTAATGTCATACCATCAAATTCCTATGTAATACATCTAAATAATATGCTTTAATTATAGCACAAGTTTCTGAATTTGTACAGTTCTTTTTTTCTCTAATTGGTTATAGATTCTATCTATAACGGCTGTTAAAGAAAGAACTCACTATCAGATACAAATATAGTAATTCCGACAGGAAACTTCAATATTCTCCATAAGACGGCTTTTCCATAAATTACGCAACTGGAAATATTTTTACATTAACATAATGCAGGGCATATATAAAATCATTTTTACCCATTTGTGCCGGTTGCCGTATTATTTGGTATTTACAACGGTATATCTTTAATAATGAAGTTTTCAATGATATTATTGAAAATTACAAATACTGTATACTCGTCTATCTGAATATGTTCCATTTTACGGCTGATTCTTTTGTTGTAATGTAATCCATATCTCACTGAAATAATCTTATACTTATTATACTTTGTATGTCGTATGTCCAAAGAATACAAATTTGCGAATTTGAATTTTTCGTGATTTCTATGTATCAGCCGCAAAAGCGGCTGTTTTTTAATACTGCGGCACACCGTAGCCAAGTATTGAACTATGTCCAACGGCATAGTGATTTTCCTGACTGGTGCTATACTAAAAAAGTGGACAGCAAAAAGCGAAAGATGGTATAATAATAAAAAAAGGAGAGAAACACATGGAAAACA
>ENA-OUQW01000851-OUQW01000851.1-human-gut-metagenome-genome-assembly--contig:-NODE-851-length-36182-cov-5.756664_pt1 | contig 36182 bp, 25 predicted proteins | sample MGYA00248464_ERZ548849 | MGnify/ENA primary metagenome ERZ548849 (study PRJEB26491, sample SAMN04978193) | human gut metagenome | host: Homo sapiens | study: EMG produced TPA metagenomics assembly of... | reverse complement strand
ACTGATGTTATAAGATGTAAAGAAGTTTCCTGTTGCTATATGTACTGCAATTCCAACAAGAACGGTTACGATAAATACCATTCCTGCTGTGGATTTTATAAATTTCTTTAAACTGTTCATGATAAGAGATCCCCCTGTTATTGAAATGCCACCTTCAGGACATCTTCCTGCGAGGTTGTTTCCACCTGGTCAATGAATCCGCTGACTCTTCCTGCATGAATGACCATGATACGGTCTGCAAGTGCCAGAACCTCTTCCATTTCTGAAGAGATTACAACTACTGCTACGCCGTTGTCTGCAAGTGTACGGATAAGGTCATAGATCTCACCCTTTGCATTTACGTCAATGCCTCGTGTCGGCTCATCCAGAATCAGCATTTTTACATTCTTTGCCATCCATCTGGCTACGATAACTTTCTGCTGGTTACCACCGGAAAGGTTTTTGATCAGTGTTTCTCTTGATGCTGTCTTAATAGACATGGAATCAATATACTGGTCAACGATTTCCGTAACTTTTTTATAATCAATCAGACCATTCTTTGTCATCTGACCGTAGGATGGAAGGATCATATTTTCTTTTACTGACATTCCAGGAGTAATTCCATCATGACGTCTTTCTTCTGAAACATATCCCATTCCGTATTTGATTGCTTCGATCGGGGATTTGATATTCACTTCTTTTCCTTCGATGAAAGTCTGTCCGCCCGGTTCTTTCTCTGTGATTCCAAATACGCATTTGAAGATTTCTGTACGTCCTGCACCTACAAGTCCGGCTACACAGAGGATCTCACCTTTCTTCACATCAAAGCTTACGTTCTCAAATTCACCTGTTCTTGTAAGATTTTTGGCCTCAAAGAACTTCTCATTTGAATAGGTACGTTTGACATGTTTTGCCACATTGACCTTCTTGCCGGCCATTTTTGTGATCATTTCTTCTTTCGTAATCTCTGAAGTTGGAACTTCTTCTACCAGCTGTCCATCCTTCATAATGGTAATTCTATCTGTTTCTTCCATGACTTCATCAAGATGATGAGTGATAAATACCATGGCAGTTCCTTGTTCTTTTAAACGATGCATAGAATTAAACAGATTTTGTGCCTCTATGTTTGTCAGTACAGCTGTCGGCTCATCCAGGATTAAAACCTTTGGTGTATAGGTAAGAGCATGTGCGATAGATACCATCTGCTGATAAGCTGCAGATAATTTCTTAACCGGCTGTGTCACATCAATATCTACGTTTAATACTTTCAGAAGTTCTTTGGCTTTTTTGGGATCGTACGGCCATTCGCCAAACTGCTTGGCGTAGTCAATACCTTCCGGAGCAACGCCAGTTGCCGGGGCGGAGAAGCCCTTGTAGAGCACCTTTACCATGGCGTGCTTGTCAAGACCGTAGTTCAGTGCCTGACGAACGCGCAGGTCGTTGAAGGGCTTCTTGGTGTTGTTGAGATAGATCTGACGTTGCACGATCGAAGGTGCTGCATCCGCAGGAACCGTGACAAAGATCACACCACAGGCAGAAGCAGATATCAAATTTGGTTATTGTACAGAATTTATCGTTATGACGAAAGAAGAGATTTCCATGGAAGAAGAACAGAAGTTTAAAGATTTCTTAATGGGAATCGGAGATTCTATCGTGGTTGTTGCAGATGAAGATATCATTAAAGTACATGTTCATACAAACCATCCGGGAAAAGCGATCGAGAAAGGTCTCACATATGGAGAACTTACGAATATGAAGATCGATAATATGAGAGAAGAACACAGAGAACGTTTAAATCTCACACAGGCAGAAGAAAGCAAACCAGAAGAACCTAGAAAAGACTTTGGATTTGTTGCAGTATCGATTGGTCAGGGAATGAATGACATTTTCCGTGAGTTAGGTGTAGATTACCTGATCGAAGGCGGGCAGACCATGAACCCTAGTACTGAAGATATGTTGAATGCAATCGAGCAGGTGAATGCAGAGACTGTATTTATTTTGCCAAATAACAAGAATATCATTCTTGCAGCGACACAGGCACAGTCTTTAGTGGAAGATAAGAATGTAGTGATCATTCCGACAACAACAGTTCCACAGGGAATCTCAGCGATCATTGGATTTGATCCAGAAGCAGATGCCGAAGAGAATGAAGACAACATGAAAGACATCATTGAATGCGTGAAGACTGGAGAAGTTACTTATGCAGTCAGAGATACATCCATCAATGGTATTACGATCAAGGTTGATGACATCATGGGAATCGATGATGATGGAATCAAGAAAGTCGGACAGGATGTCGAGAAAGTCACGTTAGAATTACTAGAAGAGATGGTAGATGAAGACAGCGAACTGATCAGTATTTACTATGGAGAAGACACAACCAAAGAACAGGCAGAAGCATTACTTGAGAAAGTAGAAGAAACATATGGTGACTGTGATGTACAGTTAGAATATGGCGGACAGCCAATTTATTATTTCTTATTATCAGTAGAATAAGAGAAGATGGGAAATCCCGCTTGATGGCGGGATTTCTTTGCTTTTCGTGAGAATATGATAAAGAATTTTGAAGGAGACAGAAGATGGATGGCACAACAAATATCATAGAATTAAAAGGAATTGGGGAAAAGAGTGCGACAGCTTTTGGACGACTTGGAATCCGTGATGTAGACAGTCTGATCACGATGTATCCAAAGTATTATCTTACCTATGAAGATCCCAAAGATGTCAATGAGATCGAGATTGGCCAGAGAGTATCTATTTTCGTTCGTATCAATTCGGAAGTTCATATTCAGTATGCAAGAAGAATGAAGATTGTTACATGCACAGCGAAAGATCATACAGGAACGATCATGCTTGTCTGGTACAATATGCCATATTTAAAGAAACAATTACATCAGGGAAGAGATTATATATTTACGGGAACTCCGATCTATAAAAATGGACGGATCACGATGGAACATCCAGAGATCTTTACAAAGGAAGATTATGAAGTTAAACAGGAGACATTGCAGCCAGTATATCCATTAACAAGTGGACTTACCAATAAACTTGTTTCTAAGGCTGTGGCACAGACAAAAGACTATATCTTTCATATTCCAGAATATCTTCCGCAAAATATTTTAGATCAATATCAGCCAATGGAATATCATCAGGCAATCTGGAATATTCATTTTCCGGAATCAAAAGAGCAGTTGATCAAAGCAAAGAAAAGGTTGATCTTTGATGAATTTTTTATTTTTATCGCAGCGATGCATATGATCACATCAGGAGAAGATCTCAAGGAAGAAGGATACAAGATCGGGGTTTGCAAGGAAGCAAAAGAACTAGTGAAGAATCTTCCGTACGAGTTGACTACAGCACAGAAAAGAGCGTTAAATGAGATGGCAAAAGACATGGCGTCTGGTAAGGTTATGAATCGTCTGGTACAGGGTGATGTAGGATCTGGAAAGACGATCCTTGCGGTTATTTTATTATTAATGTGTGCCAAAGCAGGATACCAAGGGGTTTTGATGGCGCCAACGGAAGTGCTTGCAGCTCAGCATTATGAATCATTTACAGAACTTTTAGAATCTTATGATATAAAGATCGCATTGCTGACAGGTTCCACAAAGACAAAAGAAAAAAGAGAAACCTATCAAAAGATCAAAGATGGAGAAGTAGATATTGTGATCGGAACTCATGCGGTCATTCAGGATAAGGTGGAATATAACAAGTTAGCATTGGTTATCACGGATGAACAACATCGATTTGGAGTAAGACAAAGAGAAAGTTTATCGCTAAAAGGTGAGAAACCACATGTACTTGTTATGAGTGCGACACCGATTCCAAGAACATTGGCGATTATTTTATATGGTGATCTTGATGTATCGATCATCGATGAACTGCCGGCAGAGCGGTTGCCGATCAAAAACTGCGTAGTCAACACAAGTTACCGCCCGACGGCATATCGTTTCATTGAGAAACAGGTCAGTCAGGGAAGACAGGTATATATTATCTGTCCGATGGTCGAAGAAAGTGAGACGATGGAAGGAGAAAATGTCATTCAGTATGCGCAGATGTTGAGAAGCCAGTTTGCACCATCGGTAAGGATCAGTTACCTTCATGGAAAGATGAAGGCAGCGGACAAGCAGAAAGTCATGGATGATTTTTCAGAAGGCAAGATTGATGTTTTAGTATCAACAACGGTTGTTGAAGTCGGGGTGAATGTGCCAAATGCAACGGTTATGATGGTGGAGAATGCAGAACGTTTTGGACTTGCACAGCTTCATCAGTTAAGAGGACGTGTCGGACGTGGCGGCTATCAGTCCTATTGCATTTTTATGACGAGTTCCAAGAAGAAAGAAACGATGCAGCGTCTTGAAGTGTTGAATAAATCAAATGATGGATTTTATATAGCAAATGAAGACTTAAAACTTCGAGGACCGGGTGATTTCTTCGGAGTCAGACAAAGCGGGATGATGGATTTTGTTCTGGCAGATATCTATACCAATGCAGATATTATGAAACAGGCAGCTGATGCGGTAAAACAACTGGAGGAAAGCGGATTTGATTTTTCGAATTTGAAGAACAGCAGATTAGAAAAACAGATTGGGCTTGCAAGGAATATATAATAGGAGGTATATCGTATGGTACGTTTTTATTTAAGATTTACAGGAAGAGTCCAAGGAGTAGGATTTCGTTTTTTTGTAGCGATGAATGCAGAAAGATGTCATTTGACAGGATGGGTGAAAAATATGTCTGATGGATCAGTGACAGCAGAAGTTCAGGGAACCAGAGTTGAAATTGAGAAATTTTTAAATTTGATCCAGACAGGAAATCGTTTCGTTCGAGTGGATGAGATCGAGAAAGAAGAACGTACATATGAAGAAAATGAGAAAAGATTTCATGTTCGTTATTAAAATGATGTAAGTGTCAAAAAATAACAATCCATAAAATGCAACATCATGTAAAAACTCCCAGTGTATCTTTTGTATGCTTGCATATACTATGAGCGTAACAGATAACAAAACAAAAGAAATGGAGGACTTTCAACATGGAAGAACGAACTTCAGCAAGAAGCAAAGGAACAAACAGAGTCGAGGTACCAGAAGCGAGAGGAGCCTTAGACAGATTTAAGTTCGAAGTTGCAAATGAGATCGGTGTGGATTTAAAAGAAGGATATAACGGACACTTAACAACTGCTCAGGCAGGATCTGTCGGAGGAGAGATGGTTCGTAAAATGATCCGCAGACAGGAAGAAGAAATGTCTCGCTAATTAGATAAGATGATGTTTGAGGATTGCGAAATTGCGTAGCAATGAAGCAATCCGGATACATCATAAGATTTCAGAAAGAGGCAGCGAAAGTATAAACTTTGACTGTCTCTTTCTGAAATATTGGTTTGTCGGTTGACAAAATCTGTAGATATAATAAAATAAAAGAAATAGTGAGCAAAAGTGGAATAACTTTGCAAAGCAAATAAAAGACAAGGAATATACATAGATATGAGAGTCGTAGCAGGAAGTGCGAAGAGTTTAAAATTAAAGACGATCGAAGGAATGGAGACAAGACCAACCCAGGATCGCATCAAAGAGACGTTATTTAATATGATTCAGTATGATATCCCGGGAAGCACATTTCTGGATCTTTTCTCTGGAAGTGGAGGAATCGGGATCGAGGCATTGAGCAGAGGAGCAAAGGAAGCTTATTTTGTTGAGAAAGCAAAACCTGCATTGAGATGCATTCGAGAGAATTTAAGATATACAAAGCTTGATAAGAAAGCGCAGGTTCTGGCAACAGATGTGAATTCAGCGATCAGGCAGTTAGAGACGAAGAATGTAACATTTGATCATATTTTTATGGATCCTCCATATAAGAAAGGATTTGAAGAAGAAGTATTATCAATCATAGATCGATCCTCTATCTGTACAGAAGATACGGTAGTTATCGTGGAATCGTCTCTTGACACAGAGATACCAGATTTTGAGAAATTAAAGGTTGTAAGAGTAAAAGAATACAAGACAAATAAACATACATTTTTGATGAAAACAGTGGAGGATTAGAAGATGAGTATTGCAGTTTATCCGGGAAGTTTTGACCCGGTGACTTATGGACATATTGATATTATAGAGCGTTCAGCCAAGGTTTTTGACAAGTTGATCATCGCAGTATTGGTAAACAGTGCAAAGAAACCAATGTTTACAACACAAGAGAAGGTTGATATGATACGAAAAGTGACAAGTCATCTTGATAATGTAGAGGTTATGTCATTTTCTGGATTGTTGGTAGACTTTGCAAAACAACAGGGAGCCAGTGTATCAGTCCGAGGACTACGCGCAGTAACTGATTTTGAGTATGAGATTCAAATTGCACAGACAAATGCGAGATTGGATAAAGACTTAGATACCATGTTTTTTACAACCAGCATTGAGTATTCTTATGTAAGTTCCACGATCGTAAAGGAAATTGCATCTTATCATGGAGATGTTTCTGAGATGGTACCGCCTTACGTACAAGAATGTCTAGAGAAGAAATTTAAATCATAGGAGGCGAATGAATATGAGTGAGAAGTATTTACATGAGATGATTGATGATATTGAAGTACTGATCGACGAAGCAAAACCAGCAAGATTTAGTCCAGGTAAGATTATGATCGAGAAAGATGTATTGATGACAGTGATCGAGGAATTAAGGAAGCAGATTCCAGGTGAGATTGAACGAAGCCATAAGATCATTCTGAACAAAGATGCGATCTTGGAAGATGCCAGAGTGAAGTCACAGCAGATGATCGATCAGGCAGCAAGAGATGCAGGAGAATTGATCGATCAGAATGAGGTCGTTGAGATGGCAAAGATGAGAGCGAATGAGATTGAAACTCACGCCAAAGATACAGCAAGAAGTGTTGTACATAATGCGAATGAAGAAGCAGATCAGATCCGTGCAGGTGCATTGCGCTATGTCAATGAGATCATGGAAGATGTACAAGGTTATGTGGCAAGTGTCAAAGAAGCACAGGAGAGTGTGTTTAACCAGTTGTTATCCGCATTAGATTCAGATCTTGCATCGATTAAAACGAATGCGAAAGAGATAGAAGAACAGCTTTCCGGAGTCAGCATTCCACAGGCAAGAACAAGAACGGTAGAAGATTTCATTTCAGATGAAGACTAGATAAGCAAGTAGTCCGCTTGAAACACTAAAAAGAGATCTTATGAGCAGATATTTCCAGAGGGAGAGTCTGCTCTTTTTGTATACACTTAAAGTCTGCACGGCAGCAGACAACCCGCCAAAAGAAGTGATCATACACAATAATATGACTTTGCGGCTGATAGACATATGGGAAGAACCAAAATAGGAGATGGCATTTGTGATTTCAAGAACAGCGGTCAATCCTCTTTTTAAATAGAAAGGAAGTGGAAGAATTTCTAAAAGAGAAACGGCAATTGAAAAGATCATAATACAGATTCCAATCATGAAAATGGAATGAAGACTATCAAAGATTACCTGATCTGCTGATTTTTTGTGTGCAATGGTGGGAGAAGAGTGGTGTGTATGTAGAAAATCGCTTGTAAAAAATAAAAAGACCAGATAGATCAGATAACACATGACAGGAAAATACAGGCAAAAGAAAAAGCGCAGAGCAGAAATTTTGCCATGAAGGATCAATGTAAGAGTATATCCAGCAGAGAACATGGGACTGATCTGATTGCAGGTATATAATAGCTTTTCTCCTTCAGATTTCGTAAAAGATCCACAAGAAATAAAATCATCAATGATCTTCGCACCGAGGGGACATCCACAAAAAAAACCTAGAATACAGGTGTAAAAAAAGTCCTCATTGATACCAGGAAAAAGTTTTTTGAGGGGGTAAAAGAGCCGGGAGATCAGATGGAACGTTTGGTAATATTGCATAAAACCAGTGAGCAGTAAAAAAGGTAAAAGAGTCGGTGTGATCGTTGCAGACCATAAAATCAGCCCATTTTTTGCGCCTTGGACCGATGTTTGTGGAAAAAATAACAAGGAAAGAACACTAAAAATAAGTAAAAACTGGATAAAACTGGTTTTCATGAAAAATCTCCCGCTTTCTTTTTATAGTGTATGAAGCGGGAGGTGAAACTAGAAGATGATCTGCTCATCTTTTATGATCGTATGAAATTTCTGTCCGATCACGGTACGATATAACTGGTTGGCACGTTGTTCTGTAGATAATAATTCTTCTTGATCTTTGGATAAAGGATCATTCATAACACGCAGATGGCGGACCATAGGGATGGAAGATTTTCTTTTGATATTCCCAATCAGGAAGGAAGCAGAACGTTTGAAACCTAGAATCTGAAAATAAGGAGACATATCGTAAGTTCGTGCTTTTTCAACCTTTTCTTTTGTTATATCAAGCATGATATGCAAAAGATTTCTGCTTATTTTGCTCCAGGTGAGGTTTTTGGTCTTACAGGCACTGATCAGTTCTTCAAAAGAAAGATCAGATTTTAACATCTTAAAAATACGGTCCTTAAAATCGCTTGAAATACCGCTGATCTGTGTAAGATCTTCGCAAGAATAAATAGCTGCATGTAAAAGCAGAGAAAAATCATCCAGGCAGACAGGAAAATCTTTTTGATAATGCATCTGATAGATATCATGCAAAGCTTCAGGGACTCTTGAGAATAAAGGGCTTATCTGGTTTTGTTCTAAGATTTCACGGATGGATGTTGCAGAAGAAATCGAAGGTGTCAACTCCTTGCTGTGATGATCGTTTGAAACACGGGTAACACAGACGGGAATGATAGGGCTGTCTAACTGTAGCAAAGCTTTTAAATATTCAATCCCAAGAATATTATTCGGCTGTTTTAATACTTCGATCAAAGAAGCATCATCAAGATGCTCTCTAAGATAAAGTTCTTTTGCTTTCGGATAAGAATGTCCGAGACTCATAAGCTCTTTTGTACCACGCTCGATTTCTTCTTCATATTGGATAAGAAAGGATGCAATCTGCTTAAGTTTGTTAATATCTTGACACTCACTTCCAAAAGAAAGGTAGTCGATTACCCCTAGTTTGTGAAGCAGACTGACAGCTCCAATTGCAAAATCAGGGGCAGATGAACATGCTGCAAATAAGGGGAGTTCGATCACGAGATCGGCACCTCCAAGAAGGGCAGACTTGGTACGTATTTTTTTGTCCATAACCGCCGGAGTTCCGCGCTGTACATAGTTTCCACTCATGATGGCAATGACGTAGTCTGCACCCGTGATATTCCTTGTCTGCATGATGTGGTATTCATGACCATTGTGAAACGGATTGTATTCGCAAATGATAGCTGCTGTTTTCATAAAATATCCTTTCGAGATTCCTTATTTGAATCGTTTATTTTGTAAATGTATTATAAATCACAAATGAATAAAAGTAAAATTGCACAAAAAATGAAAAATGAGCAACAAGTATCTTGTCAGAGAAAACAAAAAAATGTAGAATAGAATATAGATTTTTCTGGAAATGTACAACGAAAAATACAAATACTATTATTGTATACAAAGAAATGATGTTGTATAATTTAACAAGATTAAATTCATCTTTTTGGAAAGTTGAAAGGAGCAACGCGAAAAATGAGTGTTATTGATGAGATTAAAAACAAGGCAAAAGCAAATAAGAAAACTGTTGTACTGCCTGAAACTACAGACATGAGAACATTAACAGCAGCAGCAGAGGTTATCAGTGAAGGGATCGCTGATATTATTTTAGTTGGAAAAGAAGAAGAGATTAAGGCAAAAGCAGAAGCAGAAGGATTAGATTTAGCCAAAGCTTCTTTTGTTGATCCAGAGAACTGTGATCATTTAAATACATATATCGAATCTTTGTGTGAAGCAAGAAAGAGCAAAGGACTGCTTCCAGAAGATGCAAAAGAGATCCTGTTATCCAACCCACTGTTCTTCGGAGCAACAATGGTAAGAGTTGGAGATGCAGACGGAATGGTAGCAGGAGCAATCAACTCTTCTGCAAACGTACTTCGTGCAGCACTTCAGGTTGTTAAGACTGCACCTGGTACAGAGATCGTATCAGCCTTCATGTTAATGGATACACAGGCTAAAGATATGGGTGAAAACGGATGTTTCGTATTCGCTGACTGTGGACTGAACCAGAATCCAAACCCAGAACAGTTAGCAGCAATCGCTTCAAGCTCAGCTAAGACATTTGAACAGTTGATCGGAGCAACACCTAGAGTTGCAATGTTATCCCATTCTACATGCGGAAGTGCAAAACATGATGATGTAACAAAAGTTGTAGAAGCAACAAACATCGCTAAAGAAAAATACCCTCAGTACTTGATCTGTGGAGAATTACAGCTTGACGCAGCGATCGTACCAGAAGTTGCAGCAAGTAAGGCTCCAAGAAGTGAAGTTGCTGGTAAAGCGAACGTATTAGTATTCCCAGACTTAGATGCTGGTAACATTGGATACAAATTAGTGCAGAGATTAGGTGGAGCGCAGGCATTCGGACCTATTACACAGGGAATCGCAAAACCAGTCAATGACTTATCACGTGGATGTGTAGCATCAGATATCGTAGGTGCAGTAGCGATCACATGTGTACAGGCAGCAGCACTGGAAGCAGATAAATAAGAAAAATATAAGGAGAATCATAGTTCATGAAAGTTTTAGTTATCAACTGCGGAAGCTCATCATTAAAATATCAGTTAATCGATTCAGAGACAGAAAGTGTTTTAGCAAAAGGATTATGTGAAAGAATCGGAATCGATGGAGCATTAACACATCAGCCAGCGGGAAAAGACAAGATCAAATCTACACCAGCTATGCCAGATCATAAGACAGCGATCGGAATCGTTATCGACCAGCTGACAGATAAAGAAAACGGAGTTGTAGAAAGTCTTGATGAGATCGGAGCTGTAGGACATCGTATTGTTCACGGTGGAGAGAAATTCACAAAATCATGCCTGATCACAGATGAAGTTATCAAAGAAGTTGAAGAATGCAGCGTATTCGCACCACTTCATAACCCAGCGGGACTGATCGGAGTTCGTGCATGTCAGGAATTAATGCCAGGACTTCCAATGGTAGCAGTATTTGATACAGCATTCCATCAGACAATGCCAGAGAAAGCATTCTTATATGGTATTCCTAGAAAATACTACGATGAAGATGGTATCCGCCGTTATGGATTCCACGGAACATCTCATCAGTTCGTATCTTTAGAGACAGCAAAAGTCTTAGGAAAAGATATCAAAGACTTAAAGATCATCGTATGCCATTTAGGAAACGGTGCAAGTGTTACAGCAGTCAAAGGTGGAGAATCAGTAGACACATCTATGGGATTAACACCACTTGAAGGACTGATCATGGGAACACGTTCTGGAGATCTTGATCCAGCAATCATCGAATTTATTGCGAATAAAGAAAACAAAACAGCATCTGAAGTATTAAATATCTTAAACAAAGAATCAGGAGTTTACGGATTATCAGGAGTATCTTCTGACTTTAGAGATGTAAAAGCAGCAAGAGCTGAAGGTAACAAAGTTGCAGCTGCAGCATTAGATGCATATGCATACCGCGTAGCAAAATACATCGGAGCTTACACAGCAGCTATGAATGGTGTTGATGCGATCGCATTTACAGCAGGACTTGGTGAGAATGATGATATTACACGTAAAGCAATCTGTGAATATCTTGGATATTTAGGAACAGAACTTGACGAAGTGAAGAACGATGTTCACGGAGAAACAGCGATCATCTCTACAGATGATTCTAAGGTTACACTGCTTTGTGTACCAACAAATGAAGAATTAATGATCGCAAGAGACACAGTAGCCCTTGTCAAATAATCATTTCATAAAAAATAAAGCTTGTTAAAATGTGCTTCTGGATTGTTTTTTTAAAAGTAAGGAAAATTACTTGACAAACCAGAAGCACATTCGTATAATAGTACAGTATGAAAATTTAGGAGATCGTATGAAGATTCAATTATCAAAAATTATTTCAGTACCTAAATATGAAGAAACCGTCGAAGCGTCAATCGATCTGAATGAGATTAAGCTTAAAGGTGTGTCTTATCCTATTCGAGAGAAGAATGATTTTTCGATTGTTTTTAGAAATATTGGAAAGGATAAGATATCATTTGCATTTGAGACAGAAGTCACGCTTGGAATTCCATGTAGCCGATGTCTTGAAGAAGTGAGTTATCCGGTTTCCGTGCAGGTGACGAAAGAATTAGATTTTTCGGATCTTGATGAAGAAGATTCTTCATATATCGAGGACAAGTATCTTGATCTTGATATACTGATCTTCGATGAAGTTGTTCCAAAACTTCCGTCCAGAGTGTTATGCAAAGAAGACTGCAAAGGACTTTGTCCGGTGTGCGGAACGAATCTGAATGAAAAAGAGTGTGGCTGCGATCGTACGGTGGCAGACCCTCGTATGGCAGCGATTCAGGATATTTTTAAGAATTTTAAGGAGGTGTAAAACCAATGTCAATTTGTCCAAAGAATAAATCATCCAAAGGAAGAAGAAACAGACGTAGAGCAAACTGGAAGATGACTGCTCCAACACTTGTAAAATGCAGCAAATGTGGTGCTCTTATGATGCCTCACAGAGTATGTAAAGCCTGCGGATCTTACAATAAAAAGGAAATTGTTTCAGCACACGCTGAATAATGGTAAATGAAGAGAAATGCCATACGTTTAGGCTTTTTAAGAAGGTTTAGGCGTGTGGCATTTCCTATTTTTAAGAAAAGGAGTAACAGGTCATATGGAGAAATTAGTGAAAGTGGCAGTTGATGCCATGGGTGGAGATCATGCACCAGGAGAAGTTGTAAAAGGTGCCGTTGATGCTGTGAATGAAAAAAACAATCTGAAAGTATTTCTTGTAGGAAAAGCACCAAGGATTCATGAAGAATTAAGCAAATATCAGTATAAAAATGAACAAATTGAAGTTGTGAATGCAGAAGAAGAAATTTCTTGTGACGAATCACCAGTAGAAGCGATTCGTAAGAAGAAAGATTCTTCCATGGTGGTCGCCTTGAAAATGGTAAAGGATAAGACTGCAGATGCATTTGTATCAGCTGGAAGTTCAGGAGCGATCCTTGTTGGAGGACAGTTTGTTGTTGGAAGGATCAAAGGGATCAAGAGAGCACCACTGGGAGCAGTGATGCCAACAGCCAAAGGTCCGATGTTATTAGTCGATGCTGGAGCGAATATGGATGCGAAAGCGGAATATCTGCTTCAGTTTGCACAGATGGGATCTATCTATATGGAAGATGTTCTTGGAATCAAGAACCCAAGAGTTGGACTTGTCAATGTCGGTGTGGAAGAAGCCAAAGGAAATCAGTTGGTAAAAGAAACAGGTCCATTATTAAAGGAATGTGAAAATATCAATTATATCGGAAGTATCGAAGCAAGAGAAATCCCATACGGTGCAGCGGATGTTGTTGTATGTGATGCATTTGCAGGAAATATCGTTCTGAAACTGGAAGAAGGATTGGCAGCAGTGTTAGTCAGTCAGATCAAAGAAGGAATGATGTCAACATTAAAGAGTAAGATCGGTGCACTATTAGCAAAACCAGCATTAAAGAAGACGTTAAAGAAATTTGATGCTTCTGAATATGGTGGAGCGCCATTACTTGGATTAAATGGATTGGTTGTAAAAGCACATGGATCTTCAAGTGCAAAAGAAATGAAAAATGCGATCATTCAGTGTATCGCATTTGCCGAAGAAGATATTACGCAGAAGATCAAAGACCAGATCGTGAAAGGATAAGAAGAAAATGGATGCAAAAAGTGTGGAAGAATTTCAAGAGCAGATAGGAATTAAATTTCATGAGCCATCCCGACTTTGGAATGCCTTCATTCACAGTTCCTATGCAAATGAACGAAGAATGAGCAAAGATAAGAATAATGAACGTCTCGAATTTTTGGGAGATGCAGTTCTTGAGCTGGTAACAAGTAATTATCTGTATCGCACATACCAGAAAGAATCAGAGGGAAAGTTAAGCAAGATCAGGGCGAGTCTTGTATGTGAGCCGACACTTGCAGGATGTGCAAGGGATATCAACCTTGGGAAATATGTTCTCTTAAGCAAAGGAGAAGATATGACAGGTGGAAGATCAAGAGATTCCATTCTTTCTGATGCATTTGAAGCTGTGATCGGTGCGATTTATTTAGATCAGGGAATCGAAACAGCAACAAAATTCATTGAGACATATTTATTTAAAGATGTAGAAAATAAAGTTCTGTTTTTCGATGCAAAGACGAATCTTCAGGAGATTGTTCAGGGAGAAGGAAAAGGACGATTAAAATATGTGCTTGTTGGAGAAGAAGGTCCAGATCACGCCAAAATCTTTACGGTAGAAGCACGTCTTGGAGAGAATGTGATCGGAACAGGATCAGGACATAGTAAAAAGTCAGCAGAACAGCATGCTGCATTTGAGGCGATCAAACGCCACAAAAAATAACACGAAACAGAGGTGGACATGTATTTAAAAAGTATTGAGGTCAATGGCTTTAAATCTTTTGCCCATAAAATGATCTTTAAATTTGAACATGGGATCACAGGAATCGTAGGTCCAAATGGAAGTGGAAAGAGTAACGTTGCAGATGCTGTTCGATGGGTGCTTGGAGAACAAAGAGCAAAACAGCTTCGTGGTTCTAGAATGGAAGATGTTATTTTTTCGGGGACAGAGCTTCGAAAGCCGATGGGATCTGCTTATGTTGCGATCACATTAGATAACAGTGACCATAGTCTGCCAATCCAGTTTGAAGAAGTAACAGTTGCCAGAAGAGTCTATCGTTCTGGGGAAAGTGAATATTTGATCAACGGAAGTGCCTGCCGAAGAAAGGATATCGTAGAACTTTTTTTTGATACAGGAATCGGAAAAGAGGGATATTCGATCATCGGACAGGGACAGATCGAACAGATCTTAAGTGGAAAACCGGAAGAGAGAAGAGAATTATTTGATGAAGCAGCAGGAATTGTTAAATACAAGAAAAACAAGCTGGAAACACAAAAATCTTTGGAAATCGAACGTGAGAATCTGGTACGAGTCACAGATATCTTAACGGAATTGGAACGTCAGGTTGGACCGCTTAAGAAACAGTCAGAACGTGCGAGAGAATATCTGTTGTTAAGAGATCAGTTGAAAGATGAAGATGTGAAGTTGTTCCTGCTTGAGAATCAGAATCTTGAGAAGGAATTAAAAGAGCTGGATGAAAAGATAGAAATCGCTCAGCGGGAGATCAATGAGGCAAATCAGACACTTGCCAAAGCAAAAGAGAAATACGGAAAACAAGAAGAGTTTTTGGATCATTTAAAACAGGAAATCGAAACGATCACTGCTCATATTTCTGAAATGAAGCTTACAAAGCAGAAAAAAGAAGGAAAGATTCAGGTTTTAAATGAACAGATCAATACAGAACATATGCGTGAGAGTATGTATCTGGAGTCTAAGGATAAGCTGTATAAAGATCTGAATGAAAAGAAAGCACAGTTAAAGAGATTTGAGGCAGAGACAGAAGAAATTCGTAAGGAATATGAATCTGTCATGGAACAAAAGATACAAAAAGAAAGCGAAGTTGCATTGTATCAGAAGCAGATTCAGGATCTTGAGAGAGAACAAGAAGAGATTGAAATCCGAGTGAATGCTGTCAGAGAAGGCCGTATGCGGGTGGCTGGAGCGATTGAGCGTTCCCAGACAGTGAAAGAACAGCTAAATGTCCGGATCATAGGACTGGATCATCAGATAGAAGAAATAAAACGGCAGATCAATGATCAGGAAAAAGAAAAAGATTCTTCTAGTCAGAAGATCGAAGAGATCAATGAGAAGAAAAAACGATCTGAAATCGAATGTCATAATGCCAAGAGAATCGAAGAAACATTGATAGCGGAACGCCGTCAGATTCAGGAACAGATGGATCAGAAAAGAGAGAAATATCATAGAGTGCGTTCCAACTATGAAACAATGCGGAATATGGCAGAACGTTATGATGGATATGGATTCGGGATCAAGAAGGTGATGGAACAACAGACTGTGACATCTGGGATCATTGGAGCGGTTGCAGATATCATCAAAGTGGAAGAAAAATACGAAACAGCGATCGAGACAGCTCTGGGTGGAAGTATTCAGAACATTGTAACGGATACGCAGAAAACAGCGAAGAAGATGATCGAATATCTGAAGAAGAATCGTTATGGAAGAGTTACGTTTTTGCCGCTGGATGCAGTGAAGGGAAAAGAATTTGCAAGGAAAGAAATTCTTTTAGAACCAGGGGTGATCGGGGCAGCCAACCAACTTGTGATCTATGATGAAGTATATAAGGATTTATTTGCATCACTGCTTGGACAGATTCTTGTTGTAAAAGATATGGATGCAGGAATTAAAATTGCAAATAAATATCATCACAGTGTAAGGATTGTAACGCTTGATGGGGATTCCTTAAACCGAGGCGGTGCAATGTCTGGAGGTGCTTTTAAGAATAAGAGCAATCTGCTTGGAAGATCCAGAGAAGTTGAAGAATTAAAGAAGAAGCTGGATCGATGGACGAAAGCAATCACAGAAGATGAAGAAAAATATCATGAAAATGAAAAAAAACTCAAAGAATATCAGCAAAATATGATAGACTTAGAGAAAGAGATGCAAGAAATCTCTTTGGAATTAAATACACAGCAGATGTCACAATCTGCGATCAAGCGAAGAAAAGAAGAGCTTGATAATAGGCACGAACAGTTAAGTATACAGAGACAACAACTGGAAGAAGAATTAAGGAATGCGGAAGATGATGCTGACAGACTGCAAGATGAACAGGTAGATCTTGAAAGTGCAAATGAGCAGGATGAAGAAAGAATCAAGGAGATCAGTGAGATACTTGAACATCTTAGAAAACATGCCGAACAGCATGCAATGGAAGTTTCCAAGGTTCATATGCAGTTAAGCAAAGAATCACAGAAGTTAGAATTTCAGGAGAATAATCAGGAGCGAGTAAGATCTGAGATCGAACATCTATCAGAAGAGGTTCAAGAAAATCAGAAAGATACTGGAAGTATCAATGAGAATGTAAAAGCATTAAAACAGCAGATCGAACATTTAAAAGAATCATGCGAAGTAATTGAACGAAAGATCATAGAAGATCAGAACAGGCATCAGAAGATGCAGGAAGAAGTGAAGGAGAAAGAAGTCCTTTATAAGGATATCCTTAAAGAACGCGAAGAGATGCTTGAACGTATCAGTGGATATGACAAAGAAATGTACCGTCTGGAGAGTCAGAGAGAGAATCGAAAAGGAAAGAAAAAAGAACTTTTGGATTATATGTGGGAGAATTACGAGATCACATATCATCAGGCAAAACAGAGGATCGATCTGGATGAGACGCAGAGCCTTACAAAGGTTAAGGAAACAATCTCTGAGTTAAAAAATAAGATCAAGAACCTTGGACCAGTTAATATCAATGCAGTCGAAGATTATAAAGAAGTTTCCGAACGTTACGAATTTATGCAGAAACAGCATGAAGATATCGTGACAGCAGAAGCACATCTGACAGGTTTGATGGAAGAACTGGAAGATGCGATGCGCCGTCAGTTTAATGCAAAGTTTAAAGACATCAAACGAGTATTTCAGGAAGTATTCGTGGAATTATTCGGTGGTGGAGAAGCAAGATTGGAACTTACAGATGATGATGTATTAGAATCTGGAATCAGGATCATTGCACAGCCTCCAGGAAAGAAACTTCAGAATATGATGCAGTTATCAGGTGGAGAGAAAGCTTTAACAGCGATTTCATTATTATTTGCGATCCAGAATTTAAAACCATCTCCGTTTTGTCTCCTGGATGAGATTGAAGCGGCATTGGATGATTCAAATGTCACAAGATTTGCAAAGTATCTGCATAAACTTACAAAGGATACACAGTTTATCGTGATCACACATCGAAGAGGAACGATGATGGCAGCAGATGTTTTATATGGGATCACGATGCAGGAAAAAGGTATTTCAACTCAGGTTTCTGTAAATTTGATCGAGAATGATTTAGATGAATAAAAGGAGAATGGCTATGTCAGAGAAAAAAGGATTTTTTAAAAGACTTGCACAGGGATTAAGTAAAACAAGAGATAATATTGCCTCAAGTTTTGACTCTATTTTCAGCGGATTTTCTGGAATAGATGAGGATTTTTATGAAGAGCTGGAAGAGATTTTGATCATGAGTGATATGGGAATTGATACAACAATGAATATCATTGAAGATCTGAAGAAAAAAGTAAAAGAAAATAAGATCAAAGAGCCGGAAGAATGCCGACAGCTTTTGATCGATTCTATTAAGGATCAGATGAGACTGGATGATAGTGCTTATGATTTTATTGATAAAAAGAGTGTCGTTCTTGTCATTGGAGTAAATGGTGTAGGGAAAACAACATCTGTTGGAAAACTTGCAGCATCATTAAAAGGACAAGGAAAAAAAGTATTACTGGCAGCTGCGGATACATTCCGTGCTGGAGCGATCGAACAGCTCAAAGAATGGTCAAATCGTGCTGGGGTTGATATCATCAGTCAAGCAGAGGGTGCAGATCCTGCGGCTGTTGTATATGATGCGGTAGCAGCAGCAAAAGCAAGAGATGTCGATGTGTTGTTATGTGATACAGCAGGACGACTTCATAATAAGAAGAATCTGATGAATGAGTTAAGCAAGATCAATCGTATCATCCAAAAAGAATACAGTGAAGCTTATTTAGAGACACTGATCGTCTTAGATGGAACAACTGGACAAAATGCCATGGCACAGGCAAAACAGTTTAAAGAAGCAACAGACATTTCAGGAATTATTTTGACGAAATTAGATGGAACAGCAAAAGGCGGAATCGCGATCGCAATCCAGTCAGAACTTGGAATTCCAGTAAAATACATTGGTATTGGGGAACAGGTTGATGATCTTCAGAGATTTGATCCAGATATGTTTGTCAATGCATTATTCGAAAAAGGAGAAGAAAATTAAAATGTTAGAACTAAAAGATTTTGAAGCTGCATATAATAAAGTGCAGGAGGTTGTCCTTCCTACCAAGCTGATCAAAAGTGATTATTTTTCAGATCAGACAGGAAACGATGTTTATCTAAAACCTGAGAACATGCAGTTGACTGGAGCTTACAAGATCCGTGGTGCATATTACAAGATCAGTACATTATCTGAAGAAGAAAAAGCAAAAGGATTGATCACAGCATCTGCTGGAAACCATGCACAGGGTGTTGCATTGGCAGCAGCAAGACAGGGAGTCAAAGCAACGATCGTTATGCCAACAACCACTCCACTGTTAAAGGTTAACAGAACAAAAGATCTTGGAGCAGAAGTGATCCTTCATGGAGATGTTTATGATGAAGCATGTGCACACGCATTAGACCTTGCAGCAGAACATGGATATACATTTGTTCATCCATTTGATGACCCAACGGTTGCAACAGGGCAGGGAACGATCGCAATGGATATCTTTAAAGAACTTCCAACCGTAGATTACATCCTTGTACCAATCGGTGGAGGCGGACTTGCAACAGGTGTTTCAACACTTGCCAAACTGTTAAATCCAAAGATTAAAGTGATCGGTGTAGAACCAGCAGGAGCAGCATGTATGAAAGCTTCATTAGAAGCAGGAAAAGTAGTGTCATGTGATCATGTCAGCACGATCGCAGATGGTACAGCAGTACAGACACCAGGAAAGATCATTTTTCCATATATTCAGGAAAACCTTGATGATATCATCACAGTAGAAGATGAAGAACTGATCCCATGTTTCTTAGACTTGTTAGAAAATCACAAGATGTTAGCAGAAAACTCTGGATTACTAACAATTGCAGCATTAAAACATCTGGATGTTAAGAATAAGAAAGTAGTTTCTATCATCAGTGGTGGAAATATGGATGTCATTACGATCGCATCTTTAGTACAGCATGGATTGATCATGAGAGATCGAATCTTTACGGTATCTGTATTCCTTCCAGACAAACCAGGAGAGTTAAATAAAGTTTCTGATGTGATCGCAAATGCACAGGGAAATATTATCAAACTAGAGCATAATCAGTTCGTAAGTATCAACAGAAATAGTGCGGTAGAACTTACGATCACAATGGAAGCATTCGGTACAGAACATAAAAATAAGATCATTAAATCCTTGAAAAAAGCAGGATATGATCCTAAAATGAGAAATTCTACATCTGTATATTAAATTGCTTGGATGAATTTCACAATATGGATATAAATAGTGCATTAAATATTGTACAATTTGTTGAAATATATGAAAAGATTTGGTATAATAAAGTTAGTGAAACAAACACTTTTTGAACAGCAGATAAACAACCAGAAAGTGGACTAGAAACGAAAGATATTTACAGTACATTGTTCTTTGAATATGAAAATATCTTGTAAGATGACAACGTGTCACATTTTTATTATACCTATAGAAATTAAAGATATGACTATGAAAGCGTAAATAAGCCATTTGCAAGAAGATTGTTCGTGGTTGTTTACGCTTTTTTATTTTATTAGACTTTTTAGTTTCACAAAGAAGTCTTATAAGATAAGATTTTCTGTAAGTGTGGGATTCGATCACAAGAATTCTTTGTTTTGAAGTTTTAAGGAGGAGTTATACTATGAATGAAACTATCAATCGTGAGGATTTGTATTTGTTTCAGACGGGAAAGGCAAGGCAGGCATACCTGACATTTGGATGCCATTATCAGAAGAAGACAAAGACTCACAGATTTACTGTTTGGGCTCCAAATGCAAAGTCAGTCAGTGTCGTAGGTGATTTCAATTTCTGGAATCCTCTTGCGCATCCGATGAAAGGTGACAAAGACGGGATCTATACGATCGAGATTGAAGGACTGAAGAAAGGTGATCTATATAAATATCATGTAGAAGGCTATGATGGAATCTGCAGATATAAGAGTGATCCATTTGCATTTTATGCAGAATGCAGACCAGATACAGCTTCGAAAGTCTGGGATTTCGATGATTTTAAATGGTCTGATAAACGTTTTATCAATCAGAGGAAGAAACGCCAGGCATTAGATCAGCCAATGTCTATCTATGAGCTACATCTTGGAACATGGAGAATGCCGCAGGAAGAAGAGAGAGAATTTTATAATTATCGTGAGATCGCGGACATGCTGATCCCTTATCTTGGAGAGATGGGATATACACATGTTGAACTGATGCCGATCACAGAATATCCATATGATCTTTCTTGGGGATATCAGGTAACAGGATATTACGGTGTAACATCAAGATATGGAACACCAGAAGATTTCAATTATATGATCAATGAGTTACATAAAGCAGGGATCAGTGTCATCCTTGACTGGGTCCCAGCACATTTTCCAAGAGATGAACATGGACTGGCAATGTTTGATGGAACGCATATTTATGATCATGAGGATCCAAGGAAGGGAAGCCAGCCTGACTGGGGAACTTTATTATTTAACTATGGGAAACCAGAAGTACAGAGCTTCTTGATCTCAAGTGCGATGTTCTTTGCAGATGTTTATCATATCGATGGAATTCGTATTGATGCTGTATCTGCAATGCTATATCTTGACTTTGGGAAACAGGAAGGAGAATATGTGCCGAATGAAGATGGAACCAATATCAACTATGAAGCAGTTGATTTCCTTCGCAATCTAAACGAAGCACTTCGTACAACACATGAGGGATTCTTGACGATCGCAGAAGAATCAACAGCATATCCAAAGGTAACAAGTGATGTTGATGATCCGGAAGGACTAGGATTTGTTTACAAGTGGAATATGGGATATATGCATGATACTCTTTACTATATGGAACTTGATCCATTGTATCGTAAGGATAATCATGGAGCGATCATTTTCTCTATGGACTATGCTTACAGTGAGAATTACATTCTTCCATATTCACATGATGAGGTTGTTCATGGCAAAGGTTCTATGATCAATAAGATGTATGGTGCATATGATGAGAAGTTTGCTTCACTGCGAACATTATATGGATTTACCATGGCACATCCAGGAAAGAAATTATTATTTATGGGTGGAGAATTCGCCCAATTTGTAGAATGGAGAGACAAAGAACAGCTTGACTGGTTCTTGATCGATCAGTATGAGATGCATGATTCTTTCCACAAATATGTAGCTAAACTAAATGAGATTTACAAATCTGAACCGGCATTATATGAATTGGATCAGGATCCAGCAGGATTTGAATGGTGCTTGCAACGTGATGCAGACCACAGTGTTGTAGCATTTATACGAAAGAATAAGAAGGGCAGAGGAAGAAAACAACAACAGATCCTTTGTGTCTGCAATTTTACACCGATGGAATGGGATAAATACAAGGTACCATTACCAAAGAAATCAAAACTTACGAAGATCTTAGACAGCAGTGAGCTTGATTTTGGTGGAGATGGAGATGTTTCCGAATCTAAAGTTTCAACGAAGAGGGTGAAAGTACCATCTGAAGGAAAGAAAGCTGTTTATCAACAGGCAGCAGAAATTTCCTTAAAACCCCTAAGTGTTGTTTACTATAAGATCGAGGAAGTGGAGACAAAACCACGAAAGAGTGCAGCAAAGAAGGCAGAGCCGGCAAAGAAAGCCACTGCAAAGAAAGCAGAGCCAGCAAAGAAGGCAGCACAGGAGAAGAAAACAGAAGCTGTGAAGAAAACAGTAGAGAAAAAGCCGGAAGTTACAAAGAAAGTAACAAAAGAAGAGGCGCCGGAGACTAAGAAAGACACTCCAAAAAAAGAAGATATAAAGGTAACAAAGCAAACAACAGAGAAAGAAGAGGAACAGCCAAAAAAAAGAACAAGCAAGACAAGAAGAACAAAAAAGAATAATGATCAAGGTGTAAAATAAAGGAGGACAAAGAGCTATGATTAACAAAAAAGAAATCGTTGCGATGCTGCTTGCAGGGGGACAAGGAAGCAGATTGTTCGCATTAACTCAGAAGAAAGCAAAACCAGCCGTATCTTATGGTGGAAAATATAAGATCATTGACTTCCCACTGTCAAACTGTACAAACTCAGGAATTGACACAGTCGGAGTTTTAACACAGTATGAACCACTGGAGTTAAATGCATATATTGGTACTGGAGGATTCTGGGATCTTGACAGCTTAAACGGAGGTGCTTATGTTTTACCTCCATATATGAAGGGAGAAACAGGTAACTGGTACCGTGGAACGGCAGATGCGATTTATCAGAACATCAATTTCATTGATAATTTTGATCCAGATCATATCATTGTATTATCTGGTGACCAGATCTGTACCATGGATTATGACAAGATGCTTCAGTATCATAAAGAGAAAGATGCAGATTGTACGATCTCAGTTCTGAATGTAACTTATGAAGAAGCAAAACGTTTTGGAATCATGAATACAGATGAAGATGAACGTATTTATGAATTCGAAGAAAAACCAGCAGAACCAAAGAGTACAAAAGCTTCTATGGGTATCTATATCTTTAAATGGAAACTGATCCGTCAGTATCTGATCGATGATGGAAATGATCCAGAGTCAGAACACGATTTTGGTAAGAACATTATTCCAAGAATGTTAGAAGATGGAAGAAAGATGTATGCTTACTCATTTGATGGATACTGGAGAGATGTAGGAACGATCGACAGTTTATGGGAAGCTAATATGGAACTTCTGGATGAAAATCCTCAGATTGACTTAAATGATGATAAGATGAGAATCTACACAAGAAACTTCTCATTACCTCCTCATTATATAGCACCAGGTGCATCTGTTAAGAATTCTATTCTTGCCGATGGATGTGTTATTGAAGGTGAAGTAGAGAACTGTGTCATCCATTCTGGTGTTAAGATCGGAAAAGGCAGTGTAGTTAAGAACAGTGTGATCATGAAAGATACTGTTGTAAGAACAGACTGTCAGATCGACAAAGCACTGATTGATGAAGAAGTAGTCATCGAGCAGGGATGCAAGGTTGGAGAAGGAAATAATGTAACTGTAATCGGATATCATTGTGTTGCATTAGAGAATGCGACTGTTGAAGACGGAGCAATGATCTACCCAGATACCATCTTACACTAGGAGGATTGAAGATATGGATAAACAGATGTTAGGTATTATCAATGCAGGAGAAGAAAATAGAAAATTAAAAGACCTTGTACGCTCCAGAAGTTTATCAGCACTTCCGGTTGGTGGACGTTATCGTACAGTTGACTTTATGTTAAGTAACATGGTAAATGCAGGGATTAAGAATGTAGGATTATTAACAAGAAGAAATTACGATTCACTGTTGAGCCATGTGAATTCAGGAAAAGACTGGGGATTAAACAAAAAACGTGGAGGATTATATATCTTCCCACCATATATTAATGATGCATCTCCATCCGGAGAATACGCAAGTGTTATGGATGGACTTCGTGGAACACTTGGATTTTTAAAGAAAGCAAAAGAAAAATATGTATTATTAGGACGTTCTTATGTGATCTGTAATGCAGATTTTCAGGATATGTTAGATAAACATATCAAATCAGGAGCAGATATCACACTGATGTATTTTGATAACAGTGATGATTCAACAAACTGTGATTATGATGGTGTTTATTTAAAAACAGATGAAGACGATAAAGTTCTTGATATGTGCTATTCTGAAGGAAAACATCGTTCAAATAAGAAGAGCATGGATGCTTATATCATGAAGACAACATTATTGATCGATTTTATTGAGACAGCGATCGCACATAATAAGAAACACTTTTTCTTTGATGTTATCGTTCCAAACTTCGATCGTCTTGTAATTCAGGGATATGAATATAAAGGATATGTAGGATGTATTACATCTTTAGAAGCATATTACAATGTAAATATGGATATGTTAAAACCAGATGTTTACAAAGAATTATTCTTGGGTAATAGAAGAATTTACACAAAATCTGCCGATGGAGCACCAGCAAAATATGGACCAAATGCGAAAGTCAGCAACAGCCTGATCAGTAGTGGATGCGAGATTGATGGTGAAGTTGAAAACTCTGTTATCTTCCGTGGATCACAGATCGCAGAGGGAGCTGTGATCAAGAATTCTGTTGTTATGGCAGAAGGATTTATCGCACCACAGGCAGAGATCAACCATACAATTTTAGACCGTCACGTAAAAGTTTATTCAAATGCACACTTGTCAGGATCATCAAACCATCCAGTATTTATTCCGAAAGGAGCAAGTGTTAATGAGTAATAACAATTCACTGAAAGTGCTGCTTGCAGGGGCAGAGTGTGCACCATTTGTGAAGCTTGGAGGGCTAGCGGATGTTATGGGAACCCTTCCAAAGGAATTGAATCAGATCGGTGCGGATGCCCGTGTGATCATGCCGTTTCATAGTCAGATGAAAGGGAAATATGGCGCACAGACAAGACATCTGGCAGATTTCAACATCAATTTTAGTGGTGGGGAAACATATGTAGGTGTAGAAGAACTGGTTTATAATGAAGTTACATATTATCTGATCGATAATGAAGGATTTTTTGGTGATGCGGTATATCGTGGTGGACTTGCAGAAGGAGAGCAGTATGCTTTCTTCTGCCGTGCCGTGATCGAAGCAGCAAGCCGTATTGGATTTATTCCAGACGTCATCCATTGCAATGACTGGCAGACAGGTCTGATCCCTATCTTACTCCGCACACAGTACGGACATTGGGATATTGGACATGCAAAGACGATCTTTACGATCCATAATATGATGTATCAAGGAGAATTTGGTTTCGATCAGTTTGAACATTGGTTAGGAATCGATCCAAAGTATGACACACCAGAATTTATGCATAACTATGAATGTGCAAGTTTCATGAAAGCAGCACTTGTGTTTGCAGATCGTTTAAGCACAGTAAGTCCAACTTATGCACAGGAGATTCGTGATCCAGCATTTGCATACCGTCAGGAAGGTATCTTAAATGCGAGAGCAGGAGATACATGGGGAATCTTAAATGGAATGAATCAAGAAGAATTTAATCCAGAGACAGATCCACTGATTCCATATCATTTTAACAAAGATGATCTTTCTGGAAAGAAGAAAGATAAACAGGAACTGATCAAGGCTCTTGGATTATCGATCACACCAGGAGTTCCGATCATCGGTATGGTTACAAGATTAACAGAGCAGAAAGGTCTGGATCTTGTGAAATACATGTTGGATGAGATCATGTGTACAGAGAATGTCGCATTTGTCATTCTTGGAACGGGTGATTATGAATATGAGGAATTTTTCCGTTACATGGAAGAAAAATACAAAGGAAGAGTATGCTCATATATCGCATATGATAATGCAGTTGCACACCAGATTTATGCAGGAAGTGATCTCTTCTTAATGCCATCCAAATTTGAACCATGTGGAATTTCACAGATGATCGCACTTCGATATGGAACACTTCCAATCGTACGTGAGACAGGTGGACTTCGTGATACAGTACAAAGTTACAATGAATACGAGGACACAGGAAATGGATTCTCATTTGCAAACTACAATGCACATGAGATGCTGGGAGCAATCCGTTATGCATTACAGACATTGCAGAGTCCAAAGAGAAAACATGGATTGATCCAAAGAGCGATGGAATCCGATAACAGTTTTGCAAAATCTGCAAAGATTTATCTTGATATGTATAATAGTGTATTATAAATTCAAAAGAAGAATGGGCATCTTATTTTAAGATGCCCATTCTTCATAAAGACAAAAAATGAGATAAATTTACAGGTCAAAGATAAAGACTAGAAAGGAGGCTTAGATCACAATGGACTATATGGACAGCAATAAGATCGGACAACGGATCGAGAATAAATTAATTCATGCACTTGGAAGAACGATCAGTGAGGCAACAAATGATGAGATCTATAAGGCAGCAGCGGAGTGTATCAGGGATGATATCATGATATCCTAGGCAGACAGCAGAAAAAGGATACAAGAGCAAGGAGTTAAGAAACTTTACTATATGTCAGCCGAATTTTTGATGGGAAGGGCATTTTCTAATAATCTGATCAATCAAGGATTATATGAGGCATATCGGGAAGCATTCTGGGAGATGGGACTTGATTTTGATAAGATCACGGATGAAGAAAATGATGCAGGACTTGGAAATGGAGGACTAGGACGACTGGCAGCATGTTTTTTGGATTCACTTTCTACGATGGAACTTCCAGTACTCGGATGCGGGATCCGATATGAATATGGAATGTTTCGTCAGAAAATTGTAGATGGAACGCAGATTGAGATGGAAGATGACTGGTTAAGAGATGGAAATGTTTGGGAGATCGAGCGCCCGGAATTAAGTGTGGAAGTACATTTTAATGGAACGATTCAGGAAAACTGGACATAGAATGGATTAAAGATTGAACATAAAGATTATAATACCGTCATTGCAGTCCCATATGATGTACCGATCATTGGATACAAGACTAAGACGCCAGCAACTCTTCGTCTGTGGAGTGCCAGAAGCAAGCGGCGGTTCGATTTTCATTCGTTTAATGAAGGAATCTATGATAAAGCGATGGCAGACCAGACATTTGCAGAAACGATCTCGAAAGTCTTATATCCGTCAGATGATCATATGCAGGGTAAAATGCTGCGTTTAAAACAGTTTTATTTTCTGGCATCTGCAACGATGCAGTCGATGATCAAGAGACATAAAGCAGTATTTGATGATCTGAACTCCTTGCCAGAACATGTTGTCATTCAGATCAATGAGACACATCCGGCATTGGCGATGCCAGAACTTATGAGGATCTTGATGGATGAAGAAGATTTTGGATGGGATGAGGCATATGGTATGGTCAAGAAGATATTTCATTATACGAATCATACGATCATGACAGAAGCAATGGAATGTTGGGATGAGAATATGTTTCGTTTACTGCTTCCAAGAATCTATCAGATCATTTGCGCGATCAATGAGAAATACTGTCAGAAACTTTCCGTATATTACAGCAAGGAAGAAGAAAAGATCGCACAGATGGCAGTGATCGGAAACAATGAGATCCGCATGGCAAACCTATGCGTAGCTCTTTGCCGCAGGATCAATGGTGTTTCAAATCTTCACGCTGATATTTTAAAAACGAGGATTTTTAAAGGATCTTATCAGATCTTTCCACAAAAATATCTTGCGATCACAAATGGGATCACACACAGACGCTGGTTAGCACTGGCCAATCAGGGGCTATATCATCTGGTAAGAGAGTATGTGAAAGGGGATATTTTAAAGGATTACCGTCTGTTTGAACAGATCCTTCCATATAAAGATGACAAAGAATTTTGTAAAAAATATGAGAAGGTCAAACGAAATAATAAGATCCGTTTTGCAAAGTATATCAAAGAAAAGCAAGGGATCGAAGTGAACCCAGAATCTATTTTTGATGTTCATTGCAAACGTTTGCATGAGTATAAACGACAGCTGTTAAAATGTCTGCATATCATTTATATATATCAGAAGATCAAAAAAGATCCAACATGTATTACAACACCGATCACATTTATTTTTGCGGCGAAAGCAGCACCGGGATATGCCAGGGCAAAAGAGATCATAAGGCTGATCCATTCCATTCAGGAAATGGTGAATAAAGATCCAGATATGGACGGAAAGATTCAGGTGGTTTTCGTAGAAAATTATTGTGTATCGGTTGCGGAGATGCTGATTCCGGCAGCAGATATCAGTGAGCAGATTTCTACCGCAGGAATGGAAGCATCTGGAACAGGAAATATGAAATTTATGATGAATGGTGCATTGACGATCGGCACTATGGATGGAGCCAATATAGAGATCGCAGAGCGTGTAGGTCAGGAGAATATCTTTATCTTCGGGGACAGCGCTGAGGGTAATTACAATAAAAAAATGTACCATACATACAATCCAGGGATTATTTTCGAGAATCATCCAGGAATCCGTGATGTATGTAATTGTCTGATCGAAGGAAATCTGTTACGATACGGAAACAGAAAATATTCAGAGATTTACCAGAATCTTTTATTTGGGGAATATGGAGAGGCAGATCCATACTACATACTTGCAGATTTTCCGTCTTATATTGAAACATATGAAAAAGTATATCATTTGTATGTCGATCATAAGGATGAATGGATTAAAAAAGCAATTGTTAATACAGCAAAATCCGGATATTTTTCATCAGACCGAACGATTGAACAATATAATGAAAAAATCTGGAATCTGAAACCAGTAAAATAAGAGTTACAAAAAAGATGAGATTAAATTATGATTCATAACGCGTCAGTAGAAAAATACAGAACTCCCGTAGGTGCAGTCACATGTGGAAGCGAGATGATGATCCGCCTGTATGATGTAGGGCAGGAAGTCAATAAGGCAGAGATCATCATGTATTCTGAAAGTTTTCACCGGGAGTATGAGATGAAACGAAAAAAAGACTGCATGGAAGAACACATAAAGATGACCAGTGAAGCAGGTGTTGTCTGGTATTATTTCAGAATCTGGGAACATGGGAAATGTTATTTTTATGGAGCCAGACATGGGAAGACACAAGGAGAAGGAATGATCGTTGATGACAACCCGGATAGTTTTCAGATCACTGTATATGAAGAAGATTTCAATACCCCAAGGTGGATGTCAAAAGGAATCATGTATCAGATTTTCCCAGATCGTTTCTGTCAGGGAAACAAAGAAAATATGAAACGTGGGAAAGCATATCATGAAAGTATGGGAAGAACGGTCTATCTGCATGATGACTGGGAAGAACAGCCAGTATTTGGACCACTTCCGGGCAAAGAATTTTATGATCCATGTGATTATTTTGGTGGAGATATTGAGGGAATCATATCCAAACTTGATGATCTGAAACGATTGGGGATCAGTTGTATTTATCTGAATCCGATCGGAGAAGCAGCATCAAACCACCGCTATAATACATCAGATTATAAGAAAGTCGATCCATTCCTTGGAAATAACGAAGATTTTAAGCGGCTATGCCAGCTTGCCAAAGAACGCAGGATTCATGTGATCTTGGATGGGGTATATTCCCACACTGGGGATGATAGTGTCTATTTTAACAAAAAGGGAAATTACGAAGAACCAGGGGCATATCAAGGGGAAGAGTCAAAGTACTATGATTGGTATGACTTTAACGAAGATGGAACTTATAAGAGCTGGTGGGGGTTTGAAACACTGCCGGAAGTCAATGAATTAAATGAAAAGTTTGTTGATTACATTATCACAGGAGAAGATTCGGTGATCAAGCATTGGTTAAAACTTGGAGCATCAGGATTCCGTTTGGATGTTGCAGACGAACTTCCAGATGAATTTATCTTTAAATTGCGAAGCGAATTAAAGAAGAAATTCAAGAATTATGCACTGATCGGTGAGGTATGGGAAGATGTCACAACCAAAGAAAGTTACGGAATGAAACGTAAATATGCTTTGGGTAAAGGCTTAGACAGCGCAATGAACTATCCGCTGAAAGTCAACGTTACAGATTATTTACTCGGTAATCAAAGTGCCAAAGATATGAAGACATTCTTGATATCCCAGCAGTGTAATTATCCAAAACCATTGTATTATGCACTGATGAACCTGTTATCTTCTCATGATATTCCAAGAATTCGGACAACACTTGCAACTGGAATGAATGAGAATCTGCCATCGAGAGAGCAGCAGGCAGAATATGTCATAACATCAAAGATGGATCAGAAAGGAAAAGCACTCACAAGACTTGCAATGGCAGTTCAGTTCTTTGTCCCAGGAATGCCATGCATTTATTATGGAGATGAATATGGAATGCATGGACTGATGGACCCATTTAACCGAGGAGCATTTTTTGAAAATGACAAAGAAACCTATCAGGAAGTTTTGAGACTGACTAGCCTTAGAAACCGGGAAAAAGTCTTACAGACAGGATATGCATTATACATGGCACCGACTGAAAATGTCCTTGCGATCTTAAGATTTATCAGTGAGAAAAAAGATGTCTTTGGAGAAGCAAGTGAGAACAAAGCAATATTACTTCTCGTCAATCCGACGATGAAAAAAGAAGAGATCAATCTAGATCTCAACAAGGTCAAAGAAGGTGTAAATGAGAATGCATTACAGGCGCTGTTAAAGAACTTGAGCAACGCTGTGATCAAGGCAAATGTAGCACCTATAGATTATAAAGTGATAGAGTTATAAAAGCAAAAAAGAAAAAGGATCTGCAGATCAAAGATACATAAAGTATCAAAAGGGTTTGCAGATCCTTTTATTATATTCTAGGTTCAACTCAAATTTAATTCTTAGTAGCGAGGGCTTCATTCTCAGCAGCAAGCATTTCATCTTCATCTTCATCACTCATGGAATAAGCAATATTCACACTATGATCAGCAATACGCTCTAATTCAGAAAGCATATCGGAGAACAATAAACCAGCTCTTGGCTCACATTCGCCTTTGGCAAGACGTTTGATATGGTGTTTTTGATATCTGCGTTCCATTTTGTCAATCGAAGCTTCCAGAATTGCAATCTCAGCAAGCTTTTCTTCAGGTTTGTTGACACCATCTTGTTCCATGAAACATTCCAGGGAAAGTTTTAACAGTTTGGAGACAGCAGTGTACATCTTGTTGATCTCTTCTTTTGCATCTCCAGTAAGCCCAGTGTTATGTTTGATCTCTGTTTTTGTATAATTAGCAAAATTCTCTGCATGATCACCGATACGTTCGATATCATTAACGACATAAAACATGGAACCCAAGATCTTCTGATCGGCTAAAGGTAGTGATAGCTGGTTGGATTTCACCAGATAATCAGTGATCGCATGACTGACATTATTGATATCTTCCTCGCGATGATAGACTTTATCAACAAATTCATCGGATTGATTTAGAAATCCGTGGATGGCATGGTCTAAATTCTCCTGTGCCATATTAGCCATACGTCTTAACTCATTCTTCGCCTGAGGGATCATTGTTGCAGGAGATTTTAAGGAAATCTCTGTAATATACTGCAGTTCATTATGGTGGACTTTTTCATCTTTTCCACGGATGATCTTCTCTGTTAATGCAACAACTAAAGGTGTACATGGGAACATAAATAACACTTCAATGATCTTAAATGTTGTATGAGCATTTGCAACACTTCGTCCAAGATTTCCACCGGAAATACTTAAGAAAAAGTTTGTGATAGGAGTAAGTGCAAAGCTAAGTCCTGTAAAGATGATGATACTTCCAAATACATTAAATAAGAAATGGATCATCGCAGCACGTTTTGCACCTTTGTTACCACTTAAGCTGGCAAGCAATGCGGACACACAAGATCCCATATTACATCCAAGAATAATAAAGAAGCAGATTGGAAGATGTAATAATCCCTGAGATGCCATCAAAAGAACGATACTTACAGTAACAGAAGAACTCTGTAAGATCGCAGTCATGATAAATCCAAATAAAACACCAAGGAAATGGTTATCCAGTGTCTGAAGGTAAGATGTGATCAAAGGTGAATCCCTTAACACAGACATAGCACTTGACATGGAAGTTAATCCCATAAATAAAACACCAAATCCAAGAATAACTTCTCCCACTTTCTGAACGGTAGGATTATTTATAAATAATACCATAATAACACCCGCCATTAAAAAGACAGGGGCAATCTCAGAAAGGTTAAAAGAAACAAGCTGGGAAGTAACAGTAGTACCAATGTTAGCACCAAGGATAACCCCAGCAGCTTGAGACAGGTTCATAAGCCCTGCATTTACAAAGCTGACTACCATAACAGTAGCAGCACTAGAGGACTGAATAACAGCGGTAAAAAAGATTCCGACTAACATACCCGTTAAACGGTTTGTAGTAAATATTTCAAGAATCCGGCGAAGCTTCGCACCGGCAGCTTTCTCAAGTCCATCGCTCATCAGTTTCATCCCATAAAGAAAGAGGCCAAGGCCTCCCATCAGAGCAAGTATGATAGTATAGTTCATACGACAGTTCTCCTTCTTAACAATAACTTAACATAAATATTACTTATATTTTACTTTAAACAAAGCAATGTGACAAGAAAAATTTTAGTTTGATAGTGTAAATTATTGGTGGATTTTTATTAAAGATTTAAACAACCGATAGATTTTAAAAGGTCTAAACAATCTGGTCTGGCTCCCTTATTCTGTTGTTTCGTTTTTCTCATATACATTGCATGACCCATTCAAATTTGTTATAATCAAAGATACTGTAAAAATAGAGATGAATTATATAAAGTAGGAGAAATAATAGAATGGAACAGTTAAAGAACGAGTCGTCAAGACAGTATGAATATATGGAAGAAATGAAAAAATGGGTTCAGAAAAAGTCCGAAGAATTAGGAAGAAAGCTCACATGCCATGTTACTACTTTTGGCTGTCAGATGAATGAGAAGGATTCTGAAAAGTTATTAGGAATCTTAGAAACGATCGGATATGAAGAAGTTGAAACAGAAGAAGCAGACTTCCTGATCTTTAATACATGTACAGTTCGTGAGAATGCCAATACAAAATTATATGGACATTTGGGGCAGGTTAAGAAGATGAAAGAGAGAAATCCACAGATGATGATTGGGTTATGTGGATGTATGATGCAGGAAGAGCATGTGATCGAGAAGATTCGTTCAAGCTATAAATTTGTAGATATCATCTTTGGAACACACAATATCTTTAAATTAGCAGAATTATTAAAAGCAAGAGTAGACTCCAAGGGAATGATCGTTGATATCTGGAAAGATACAGACCAGATCGTGGAAGATCTTCCAAGTGACCGTAAATTCTCATTCAAATGTGGAGTTAATATTATGTATGGATGCAATAATTTCTGCAGTTACTGTATCGTGCCATATGTAAGAGGAAGAGAAAGAAGCCGTAAGCCGGAAGATATCATCAAAGAAGTAAAGCAGGTCGTATCAGAAGGTGTCAAAGAAGTTATGCTTCTTGGACAGAATGTAAATTCTTATGGAAAGACATTAGAAGAACCAATGTCATTTGCTGAATTATTAAGAGAAGTAGAGAAAGTCGAAGGACTAGAAAGAATCCGTTTTATGACACCACATCCAAAGGATTTATCGGATGATCTGATCGAAGTGATGGCAACAAGCAAGAAAGTATGTAAACATATGCATCTTCCAATGCAGTCAGGAAGCAGCCGTTTGTTAAAATTGATGAATCGTCATTATACAAAAGAACAGTATGTGGCACTTGCTAAGAAGATTCAGGAGAGAATCCCTGGAGTGTCTTTTACAACAGATATTATCGTAGGATTCCCTGGAGAGACAGAAGAAGATTTCAAGGAGACATTAGATGTTGTAAGAGAAGTTGGATTTGACAGTGCATACACATATGTATATTCGAAACGTTCCGGAACACCAGCAGCGAGCATGGAAGATCAGGTGGACAAAGATGTGATCAAAGATCGTTTTGACAGACTTCTTGCCTTATTAAAAGAGACATCTGCAAAGAATTGCAAGAAGAAAGTCGGAGATATCGAGAGAGTTCTGATCGAAGAAGAGAATACGCACGAAGAAGGAATGTTAACAGGAAGATTGGAAAATAACCTGTTAGTTCATTTTAAAGGATGTAAAGAACAGATTGGTACAATGGCAGATGTTAAATTAGTTGAGGAAAAAGGTTTCTATTATATGGGAGAGCAGATCCATGGCTAAAAAAGGAAAACTGACACCAATGATGCAGCAGTATATGCAGATCAAAGAAGAGAATAAAGATTGTATCTTATTTTATCGCCTTGGAGATTTCTATGAGATGTTCTTTGATGATGCACTGACAGCATCCAAAGAATTAGAAATCACATTAACAGGGAAGAACTGTGGACTTGAGGAGCGTGCACCAATGTGTGGCGTTCCTTATCATGCTGTGGATTCCTATTTAAATAAATTAGTAGAAAAAGGATATAAAGTCGGGATCTGTGAGCAGGTCGAAGATCCAAGTCAGGCAAAGGGAATCGTAAAACGAGAGATCGTACGTATTGTAACGCCAGGAACGAATATTTCCCAGCAGAGTCTTGATGATGAGAAGAATAACTATCTGATGTGTATTTTTGCAAATGATGGAAGTTACGGAATTTCATTTGTTGATGTTACAACGGGCGATTTTAGAACAACAGCAATGGATAGTTTAGCGAAAGTCAGAGATGAGATCTTCAAGTTCGAGCCGGCAGAGATCATTTGTAATGATGCATTTTTGATCAGCGGCATGGATTTTGATTACTTAAAAGACAAGATGTCGATCGTGATCTCAAGCATTGAGCCATACCATTTTGATGAAGAACAGGCAGAGGAAAGGATCAAGCGTCAGTTCAAAGTAGGAAATTTAGAAGGTCTTGGACTTGTGGATCATCCAATGGGAGTGATCGCAACGGGTGCATTGCTTGGATATCTTCATGAGACACAGAAGAGTTCTCTGGATCATCTGATGCATATTGAAGCTTATGAGACAAGTGAATTTATGATCATCGACAGCTCCAGCCGTAGAAATTTGGAACTTTGTGAGACATTACGTGATAAACAAAAAAAAGGTTCACTCTTATGGGTATTAGATAAGACAAAAACAGCTATGGGTGCCAGAATGCTAAGAAACATGGTAGAGCAGCCATTGGTGGATAAGAAAAAGATCGAAGAGAGATATGATGCGATCACAACACTTACGGATCAGACGATCGTAAGAGAAGAATTAAGAGAATACTTAAATCCGATCTATGATCTGGAACGTTTAATGACAAAAGTAAGTTATAAGACAGCGAATCCAAGAGATATGATCGCATTTAAAACATCGTTGGAATTGCTGCCTGCGATCAAAACAGTTCTTGAAGAATGCAAAGATCCATTATTGTCTGGATTAAGAGAAGATTTAGATCCATTGGAAGATATCCACAATCTTTTGGAAGATTCCATCATTGAAGAACCACCGCTTGCGATCAAAGAAGGTGGGATCATCAAGGAAGGATTCAAGGAAGATATAGACAAATTAAAACGTGCTAAAACAGAAGGAAAGCAATGGTTGATGGAACTTGAGGAACGGGAACGTGAAAAAACAGGGATCAAGAACTTAAAGATCAAGTTCAATAAAGTATTTGGTTACTATTTAGATGTGACAAATTCCTACAAAGATCTTGTACCTGATCATTATATCCGTAAGCAGACACTGGCCAATTCCGAGCGTTACACAACCGAAGAATTAAACCAGCTGGCAGATACGATCCTAGGTTCCGAAGACCGTCTGTATGCGTTAGAATATGAAACTTATGTT